>Ga0123355_10008084_pt1 | contig 15868 bp, 19 predicted proteins | sample TergutEmb28metaG_3_FD_89872 | JGI IMG/M metagenome (GOLD analysis project Ga0123355, IMG submission 89872) | Embiratermes neotenicus P1 segment gut microbial communities from Petit-Saut dam, French Guiana - Emb289 P1 | ecosystem: Host-associated > Arthropoda: Insects > Digestive system > Gut ...
ATGTAAAGGAGTGATATCGTATCACCGATTTAATGATCAACGAGCAGATTAGGGACCGCGAGGTACGCCTAATTGGCGACGATGGCGAACAGCTGGGCATTATGTCCAGCCGCGATGCACAACGAATTGCGGACGAAAAGAAATTGGATTTGGTAAAAATTTCACCAACAGCAAAGCCGCCAGTCTGCAAGATCATGGACTACAGCAAGTTCCGTTTCGAGCAATCGAAGAAGGAAAAAGAAGCCCGCAAAAAGCAGCGCACCATTGACATCAAAGAACTTCGCCTTTCGCCCAACATCGACAAGCACGACATCGAAGTTAAGCGAAAGAAGGCAATCAAGTTCCTACAAGACGGAGACAAAGTGAAAATAACAATCCGTTTCCGCGGGCGCGAACTTGGACGCACGGAGGTAGCCCACGTGATTTTGGGCGAGTTTGCCCAAAACGTAAGCGAATACGGCAATGTGGAAAAACCGCCAAAAATGGAAGCACGTTCCATGGCAATGTTCCTGTCGCCCAAGCAACAACAAGAAAAAAAGGAATAACAAAAGTGCCTAAGTTTTAAATTGGCAGACCAGAAGGAGAACGAAATGCCTAAGTTAAAAACAAAAAAAGCAGCAGCAAAACGTTTTAAAATTACCGGAACCGGTAAATTCAAGCATCCAAAGGCAAACAAGCAACACATTTTGACCAAAAAAAGCCCAAAACGTAAAATGACCCTTCGTAAAATGGGTATGGTAGACAAAACCAACGAAGCCGCTGTAAGACAAATGATGCCCTATGCATAAACAAGTACCCCGAGGAGGATTTTTCAAATGGCAAGAATTAAAGGTGCAGTAAACTCAAGAAAGAAACATAAAAGAACTCTAAAGCTGGCACGCGGCTACTACGGAGCCCGCAGCCGTCAATATCGTGCTGCAAAGCAAGCAGTTATGCGGGCAATGGCGTCTGCATTTGTAGGACGCAAGCAAACCAAGCGTGAGTTCCGCAGACTGTGGATTACACGTATCAACGCGGCAGCACGCATTCATGGACTTAGCTACAGCCAATTTATGCATGGCCTAAAAAAAGCCGGTGTAGATATAAATCGCAAAATGCTGGCAGAAATAGCAGTTAACGACGCTCCTGCTTTCGCAAAACTTGCAGAGCTGGCAGGTTCTGCTTCTTGAATTGTATAATTCAAGGAATTTTTACAAATAATATAAATAGCATACACAAGGAGGAAAAACTTTGAAAGCTACAGGTATTGTTAGAAAAATTGACGAGCTAGGCAGAGTCGTTATACCTAAAGAAATTCGCAGAACCCTGAGAATTCGTGTTGGCGACCCACTTGAAATCTTTACAGACCGTGAAGGCGTCATCGTTTTAAAAAAATACTCACCAATTGGTGAACTGGGATCTTTTGCTAAAGAATATGCCGATACTTTGTCTCAAACAACAGGTCACATTGCTTGTATCGTGGATAGAGACCAGATAATTGCAGTCGCAGGCGGCCCCAAAAAAGAATTTTTGGACAGAACCACATCCGAATCGTTGGAAAAAATGCTTAATCTTCGTAATGCGTTTGGTGCGTCCAAGTCGGATCCGCTTTTCGTATCTGTTTTGGAGAACGATGACAACCCTTCATACAATCATCAATTTATTGCTCCGATTATTTCCGAAGGCGATGTTATTGGTGCGGTCATTCTTCTTTCTCCCGACCAAAAAATGGGCGACACAGAACACAAGCTTGTAGCATGTGCAGCTAATTTCTTGGGCAAACAAATGGAAAACTAAGGTTTTAACCAGATGCCAACTTAAGGGATAGTTTCCTGGGTTGGCCTTTTTTTGGAGAATAATATGACTTTTGATGAATTTCTGTCGCTAATGGATACTTTGCTTGGCGAAAACGGCTGCCATTGGGACAAAGAGCAAACTCACGAAAGCTTGCGAAAATATCTGTTGGAAGAATGCTATGAAGTTATCGAGGCTATAAACCAACAAAGCACATCTTCTTTAAAGGAAGAACTTGGCGACGTACTGCTGCAAGTTGTTTTTCATGCAAAACTGGCGCAAAAAGCCGGAAAATTTAGCATTGAAGATGTTATAGCAGGCGTAGCGGATAAATTAGTTAGCCGTCACACTCATGTGTTTGACACGGATACTGCATATGATGCGCAAGATGTGATAAATATATGGGAGGCTAATAAAGAAAAGGAACGCGCCGCAAATTCTTCTGCTTTAGATGATATTCCCAAAGCATTGCCTGCACTTGTTCGGGCAGAGAAAGTTTTAAAACGTTCCAAATCAGCAAAACCAGAACTTTGTACACTTATAAGCGAAATTAAAAATAGGCTAGACAAATTGAGTAACGTCTGCCTGCAAATTTCACCAAATGAAGAATTTGGTGAGATTTTGTTACAAATGATAGCTTTGTCAGAAGTTTTAGATATAAATGCTGAATTTTCCTTGACAAATGCCACCGAAAGGTTTATAAATACGTTCACTAAATAAAGTAGTGCATTTTGCGCACTTATTCTTAAAGGAGGATACACACATGAACAAAACGGAATTAATTGCAGCCATCGCAGCAAAATCCGAACTCACCAAAAAAGATACCGAAGAATTTCTATCTGCTTTTGAGGACGTTGTAACAGACGCGCTAGTAGCTGGGGGAAAAGTACAATTGGTAGGGTTTTTGACAATCGATGTTGTTGAGCGTAAGGAACGTGAAGGCCGCAACCCGCAATCCGGCGAGCCTATGAAAATTGCTGCTTCCAAAGCTCCACGTTTCAAAGTTGGCAAAAAACTTAAAGACGCCGTTAATGGTAAGTAATACCGCAATCGGCAATAGAATTACTCCCACAAGCCCTGCTTATCAGCAGGGCTTTTATACTGTTCGGCGGATACAGTTTATGGGGTAGAATGCTTTTTCAACTGGTGATTCTCACTCACCAGTTGAAAATTCTCATGACAAGAAGAGTCATTTCCATGATTCTTTTTTTATTTGATGATTTTGTCAAAGTATGTTACTCTTATTTAGATTGATAATAAGAATAGAAGGAGAATGCTTACAATGAGTTTTTTGGAACAGGTAAAAAAGCGGGCAAAGTCACAAGTCAAAACCATTGTGCTACCCGAAGCATTGGACGCACGCACTTTGAAAGCAACCGCGCAAATTTTGTCGGAGGGATTGGCAAAAGTAATTCTAGTCGGCGATACAGCCGCAATTAGTTCTGCCGCGAATGGGCTTGATATTTCCGGCGCAACAATTATTGACCCCGCCGTATACGGCAGAATGGACGAGTTGACCACCAAGCTTTACGAGCTTCGCAAAGAAAAAGGATTGACACTTGAAGAAGCAAAAAAGCTGCTTAATGAAAACCCACTTTTCTTAGGTTGTATGCTGGTAAAAGAGGGTATTGCAGATGGCATGGTTGCGGGCGCGGTATACAGTACAGCGGACGTTATGCGTGCGGCTATGCAAATTATCAAAACCGCACCGGGTGTGTCTCTTGTTTCGTCTTTCTTTGTTATGGTGGTGCCTAACTGCGAATATGGCAATAATGGTGTGTTCATATTCTCAGATTGCGGGCTGGTGCAAAATCCTGACGCAAAACAGCTTGCCACTATTGCGCAAAGTTCCGCCGCGTCATACAAAGCGTTAATGGGTGAAGAGCCTATTGTAGCATTGCTTTCTCACTCTACAAAGGGCAGTGCAAAACATGCTGATGTGGACAAAGTAGTGGAAGCTACGCGTATTTTGAAGGAAAAAGCTCCCGAACTTATGGCTGACGGCGAATTCCAGTTGGATGCGGCCATTGTGCCGTCTATTGGTGCGTCTAAGGCACCCGGCAATGATGTTGCGGGTAAGGCAAACGTACTTGTTTTCCCCGACCTTGATTCGGGTAATATTGCATATAAATTAGTGGAACGTTTGGCGAAGGCCGAGGCTTACGGACCTGTTACACAAGGTATTGCCAAGCCTGTAAACGACCTTTCTCGCGGATGTTCTGCCGAAGATATAGTTGGAGTTGTGGCAATTACTGCCGTTCAAGCGCAGTAGATTATTGCAGTGCAAGGCCAGCAAGAACAAAATAGTTAATTGTATTTTATATTTCAAATTTAGGAGGACAAAAATGAAAGTATTAGTAATCAACTGCGGCTCGTCGTCACTAAAGTACCAACTGCTGGACATGACTAACGAATCCGTTTTGGCAAAAGGCCTGTGTGAGCGTATTGGTATAGACGGCAAGCTGGTTCACGAAACCGAAAACGGCAAGCATAAGGCAGACCATGCCATGCCCGACCACGCCGCCGCTATGGCAATAGTAATCGACTCATTATTGGATGCAAAAATTGGCGTTATCAAGTCAAAGGAAGAAATCACCGCCATCGGACACCGCGTTGTACACGGCGGCGAGGCGTTTACCGCATCCGCACTTATTAACGAGGAAATTGAAGCGGCCATTGAAGCCGTCAGCGACCTCGCACCTCTTCATAATCCGCCAAATTTAACGGGTATTCGTGCGTGCAGGCAGCATATGCCAAACGTACCGCAGGTGGCCGTTTTTGATACGGCGTTTCATCAGACAATGCCGGCCCGGGCGTATTTGTACGCCATTCCATATGAACTTTACGAGAAGCATAAAATCCGCAAATACGGCTTCCATGGCACAAGTCATAGATATGTATCTGCGCAAGCGGCGGAATTGCTTGGCAAGCCTATAGAGCAGTTGAAGCTGGTAACATGCCATCTTGGAAACGGTGCCAGCATTTGCGCGGTCGACGGTGGCAAGTCTGTGGATACATCCATGGGACTCACGCCGCTTGAGGGACTTGCAATGGGTACGCGCAGCGGCGACTTGGACCCCGCTGTTATTCCGTTTATAATGGAAAAAGAAGGTATGACCGCACAACAAGTGGGCGACATGCTTAACAAAAAATCCGGTATGCTTGGGCTAAGCGGCGTATCAAGCGATTTCCGTGATATCGAAAACGCTGTAAGCGAAGGCAATAAGCGTGCCATTGATGCGCAAGATGTATTTGCGTATCGTGTCGCGGGATATGTAGGACGCTACGCCACCGCAATGAACGGCGTTGACGCGGTTATTTTTACCGCGGGCGTTGGCGAAAACGACACTGCCATACGTGCTAAAGTATGCGAATATCTCACCTGGATGGGCGTTGAAATTGACCCGGAACTAAACGGCAAACGCGGACAAGCAATTGATGTTTCTACCAAAAGTGCAAAAGTTCGGGCATTGGTTGTTCCTACCAATGAAGAGTTGGTAATTGCCCGGGACACGAAGGTGATTTTAGGATAATGGAGGAAATGTTAAATGCTGGTTAATGCAAAGGAAATGCTTCAAACCGCTGTTAATGGTAATTACGCTGTAGCGCAAATAAATATTAATAACTTAGAATGGGCCAAAACCGTTCTGCTAACCGCAGAGGAGCAAAAAAGCCCGGTAATATTGGGCGTAACAGGCGGTGCGGCAAAATACATGGGTAGTTTTGGCGTTGTAGCGGCAATGGTGCGGGCAATGGACAAGGATTTGGGAATTACCGTCCCCGTTGCGCTTCACTTAGACCACGGCAGTTATGACGAATGCCTGCAGTGCATAGACGCGGGCTTTACAAGTATTATGTTTGACGGCAGCCATTTACCTTTTGACGAAAACATGAAAAAAACCGCCGAAATGGTTGCGCTTGCACACAAACACAATATGTCCATAGAAGCGGAAGTGGGCGCGATTGGCGGCGAAGAAGACGGCGTAGTTGGTAATGGCGATATTGCCTGCCCCGACGAATGTGCTGCTATTGCCAAACTTGGTGTAGATTTTCTTGCTGCGGGGATAGGTAATATCCATGGTACGTATCCGGATAACTGGACGGGACTTGATTTTCCCGTTTTGGAAAAAATTTCTCAAGTAACGGGGGGTATCCCGCTGGTTTTGCACGGCGGAACGGGTATCCCGGAAGAAATGGTAACAAAAGCAATTTCGCTGGGCGTTGCCAAAATTAATGTAAATACAGAATGTCAGCTTGCTTTTGCCGCCGCTGTGAGAAAATATATTGAAGCGGGTAAAGACAAGGAAGGCAAGGGTTTTGACCCACGCAAGCTGCTTGCACCAGGAATTGAAGCTATTAAAAAAACAGTACAAGGAAAGTTTGAACTGTTTGGGTCTGTGGGCAAAGCGTAAATTTATTTGTGTAAAAAGAGCCACGTCATTGGGGACTTGCCGTTCCGATGTGACGTGGCTTTTTTGCTAAATATAGTATTTTAACTTAATAACGGACGCTTTTTGTCCGCTATTATGTTGAAATACTTTCCGAAATTCAGCGGTTTGTGTTATAGATTGCGGCAGGGTTTTAAAGTTAAACCGCTATAACTCAGGAGGCAACATTTATGCAAATTCTACTAACCATATCATACGACGGCACAAACTACGCCGGTTGGCAGCGGCAAGAAAATGCCGTTGCTGTACAGCAGAAAGTTGAAGAAGCTCTAACGGCTCTACTAAACCGCCCTATGCAAGTAATCGCCGCCAGTCGTACAGACTCGGGCGTACACGCATTGGGGCAGCGCGCTTGCTTTACCGCGGCGGATTTGCGTGTGCCGCTTATTAAACTTCCTATAGTGCTAAATGGGTTACTTCCGCCGGATATTTCCATAACCGCAGCAGAAGCTGTGCCGCAAGACTTCAACCCGCGTTTCGATGCGGTGCAAAAAACATACACATACAGTATATACAATGCCCCCTACCCCAACCCGCTTTTGAGAAGGTATAGTACGTTTGCCCCCTATTCTCTTGATATTGAAAACATGCAAAAGGCTGCCCGACAATTCGAAGGCCGCCATGATTTTGCGGCGTTTTGCGCCACAGGGTCAAGTGCAAAAACAACCGTGCGGGAAGTTTACGCCTGCAACGTAGAAAAAGATTCAAATAATATGGTAACCATGACAATAACCGGTAACGCCTTTTTATATAATATGGTGCGAATAATTGCAGGGACTGTGCTGTATGTAGGTATGGGAAAAATCCATGCAGAAGAAATTTTGACAATTATAAACGCAAAGGACAGAAAACTTGCCGGGAAAACCATGCCCCCACAGGGGCTTACGTTGTTTAACGTTAGTTATAAAATTCGTCATTAACAGTTAAAAAAGGCTGCAAAAGCTGTCATTAGAGTTATAACGAAATGCTGTAACATAGTATTAGGGTTGTACCAATTTTGATACAACCCTATTGCGAGACGAAGCCGAAGCAATCCAGGATATCTCAAACCACGTGTTTGTTGGATTGCTTCGGCTTCGTTTTGCAATGACAGAGTTTTTTTTGGTTTTAGGGTTGTAATTCGTGTATTGTTTGGGTACAATTTTCTCGACAAGGAGGTATATAACATGGTAAAACTCGACAACGATTGGGATGCCCTGTTGGCAAACGAATTCAAGCAAGAATATTATCAAAATTTACGTCAATTCCTTAAAACCGCTTACAGCACAAAAACTATCTATCCCAACATGTACGATATTTTCAACGCCCTCAAGCTAACGCCTTACGAAAGTGTAAAAGCTGTAATAGTAGGCCAAGACCCATATATGAACCCAGGAGAAGCCCACGGGCTGTCATTCTCCGTTTGCCCAGGGATAAAAACACCGCCGTCACTGGCCAATATTTACAAAGAATTGTCGGTAGACTTGGGATGCAAAATTCCCAACAACGGACACCTTACACACTGGGCAAAGCAAGGTGTACTATTGCTAAACGCTGTCCTTACTGTCGAAGCAAAAAAAAGCCGTTCCCATGCGGGGGTTGGCTGGGAACGGTTTACCGATTACATATTAGAACTACTTAACCGCCGTAAAACGCCCATAGTATTCCTTCTTTGGGGGCGCGACGCACAGACTAAGGGGAGGCTTATAGATAACCCTGCGCATTTGATACTGCAAGCCGCCCATCCAAGTCCCCTTGCAGGAGGGAGGTTTTTTGGTTGTCGGCATTTTTCCAAAACAAATGCGTTTTTGGAAGAGAACGGTCTTGGAGTTATTGACTGGCAAGTGCCGGATGTATAAGAAGCATATAGGGGCGAATAGTATTCGCTCATTATAATGAGATTACTTTTTCAGTTGCCTAGTGACACTAGGCAACTGAATAGTCACCCTTTCATGTTTAGCTAATAAAATAGTCCTTACCGGACAAATAGGAGGAAAACATGCTAGAAACAATAAAACTGGTAAACGATTCAATCGGGCAGCATCGTGAACGAATGATTGACGTGACGGATTTTATCTGGAAAAACCCCGAAACAGGGTATCGGGAATGGAAAACATCAAAGTTTCTTCACGCACAATTTGTAGAACTAGGATATGAGCCTGTTCTTATGGGCGACATACCGGGTTTTTATGCCGACCTCGACACCGGCCGTCCCGGGCCTACATTGGCCATTCTTGGGGAGCTGGACAGTGTAATCTGCGTCGGCCACCCGGAAGCAGACCCCGACACCGGCGCAATACACGCTTGCGGACATCATACACAGTGTGCCTATCTCGTTGGTGTTGCGGCAGCTTTTCGTAAAGCCCATGATATGCAAACCGAAACGCAAGGGCGCAGTCTGCAAGATTTGATATGCGGCAAAATCCGTTTTATTGCCGTACCTGCGGAGGAGTTGATAGAGCTGGAATTCCGCGGGTCGCTTCTTGAGCAGGGGATTATCAAGTATTTCGGTGGTAAAGTGGAATTTATGCACCGCGGAGTATTTGACGATGTGGATGCCGCGATTATGGTTCACTCCGGCATTTTTTTGGAAGATGGAAAGATACTTTCTACATCGAGGGGCTGGAACGGTTGTGTTGCCAAAAGCATCACATATACAGGTAAAGCAGCACATGCAGCGGGCGGGCCGCATAAGGCAATTAACGCGTTGTACGCCGCCACCCAAGGGATGAATGCGATAAATGCCATTCGCGAAACATTTGTGGCGGAAAACAACACTTTTGTGCATCCGATAATTACCGAAGGCGGCATTGCCGTTAATGTTATTCCCGAAACTGTGCGGATGGAAACATTTGTGCGCGGTTCAACCCCCAACGCAATTGTGAGTGAAAATAAAAAAGTGAACCGTGCTTTGGCGGGCGCGGCATTGTCGTTGGGCGCGCAGGTACGCGTTACCGATTTCCCGGGGTATATGCCTTTGAATCACGATTCCGGCATGATTGAACTCTCCCAAGAAATTGCCACGGCAATGTTTGGGGAAGATATGTCAGTCGTAAAAGAAATTGTTGGCGGCGGATCCAGCGACATGGGGGATTTGAGCTGCGTTATGCCTGTGATACAACCCCTTGGCGGTGGGGGAATCGGCATTGGCCATGGAGAAGATTTTTACATAGCGGATAAGGATATAGCCTGTGTCGACAGTGCCCGTTATATCGCCGGGCTTTCGGTTGCTCTTTTGGAGAACGGCGGTACTAGGTTATATGAGATAAAAGAAAAATTCACGCCTGTTTTTGCGAGCCACCAAGAGTATTTTGACTTTGTGGAAGCAATGCGTACACAGCGTGAATTGGTTATGTATGATGGTGAAACAGCGGCTGTTGTTTGGTGATAGGTTTAATTATGTGCTAGTTGGGCCGAACCATTTTTCTTCAAGAATGTGTGTTTCCTTATTCCTTCCACGTCCACGTTCGTCTACAACACGATCACAAAGGGCACCGCACTCACGATTAGCACAAGTGGCAAATTCACGGTATCCATTATTATGAGTATTTGAAATATACTCACTATACATACTGTTTGAACAGTATTTACAAATCATATTCATCCCTCTTCACGACGATTTCATCGTTATACCCTTATTATTCCAACTAACTATATTTAGTTCCTTAATAAGGCCTATTTAACTTCCACTATAGCCTCTACCTCAACAGAAGCACCAAGCGGCAACTGAGCTACCCCAACCGCAGCACGGGCATGTTTGCCCGCTTCTCCAAAAACATCGACAAATAACTGCGATGCGGCATTTGCCACTATATGTTGCTTGTCGAAGTCTGCTGTGCTGCTTACGAATACCTGCAGTTTTACAATAGATGTGACTTTGCCCAAATCGCCTAAAAATGCTTTCAGCACAGCGATAATGTTTATAGCACAAATTTTTGCGGCCTCTTGGCCGCTTTCTATTGTCTGCACATCTCCCACTTGGCCGGTGTACAAGACTTTACTGTCAACAACGGGTATTTGGCCGGATACATACAGTAGGTTGCCCACCTGCTTTGCAGGAAGATATAGTGCTTGCGGGGCAACGGCTTGTGGTAGGGTTATTCCCAGCTCTTGTAGTTTTTTTTCTGCTGTCATTTTTCCTCCCATAGGTCAAGCGCGAATGCTTGCATTCGCATTTGACTCTCAAATTTTTGTCACCAACCGATTATAAAAACATGTCGGGGTCAGTTGGTTAGCCACACTAACCAACTGAATTTATTTTTTATTGGTAAAGTATGAGTGTTTGCATTCGCATTTGATTCTCAACTCAAATGTGAAGCGGTTTTAATCTTCACTCTCCCAGTTATGATAAACATCCTGTACATCGTCTTCATCATCCAGCAAATCAAGCATCTTGTTCATGCCCCTGAGCTCCTCCGGCGTGGACAGCTTTGTGTATGTCTGCGGCAGCATTGTTACTTCTGCGGACACCATCGGAATTTTTGCCTGCTCGAGTGCTTCACGCACGACAGAAAAACCTTCCGGTGCCGTGAGAATTTCGTATCCGCCTTCCTGCACGATAAAGTCATCCGCACCCGCATCCGCAGTCAGAAGCATCAGCTCTTCTTCATCCATTCCACAATCGGTCTCTACCATTATTTGACCGACTTCGTTAAACATAAATGACACACAGCCCTGCGTCCCCATGCTTCCGCCGCCTTTTGTAAAGGCATTGCGCACGTTTGCCGCGGCACGGTGGCGGTTATCTGTCAGCACTTTAACTATCACTGCAACCCCGCTTGGGCCATAACCTTCGTATGTTACCGCGTCAAAGTTAACTTGATCCATATCGCCAGCGGCTTTTTTTACGCTGCGTTCTATGGTGTCGTTGGGCATGTTTTCGGCCTTAGCTTTGGCAATTGCGTCGCGCAGACGTGTATTTGACACAGGGTCTCCACCACCGCCATGTTTTACAGCCATAGCAAGCTCGCGTCCGAGACGAGTGAAAATTCGCCCTTTTGCCGAATCATTTTTTTCTTTTCTATGCCTTATGTTTGCAAATTTTGAATGACCTGCCACTTTAATGCACCCTTTCTTTTCGTTTATAAACATTTGGTTTTGCGTAGACTTAAACTTCGCCCCCAAATACGCCTAATTCGGCACGGGAAACATTCGCTACGCTCACCACGTCTAATGCCGCGCACTTCGGTCTTGTTTTCGAACAATACAAAATCAAATTGCATACCGTAATGAGACTCTAGCCTACAAGTCGTTCTGCTGCTATATACAACGCGCACTCGACGCGCTTTTTTTGCAGTTCGCAGCTAATTTTATCAGGCGACAAAATATCCCCATGTGTATGATGCGCATTAGCCATACACCCGCCGCTGCAGTAATATTTTGCCCAACAACTTATACATTCAGGCTTGGCATTCACATGACATTTAGAAAAATCCGCAATCAAGTCCTGTTTGACAACACCCGTTTCAAGGTTGCCTAAGCGAAAGCTTTCGTCGCCCACAAACTGATGGCACGGATACAGCTGCCCACTGGGTGTTACCGCCAGATATTCCGACCCTGCACCACAGCCCGTCACGCGTTTTGCAATGCATGGCCCGCCTTTTAGGTCTATCTCAAAATGGAAGAAGTGAACGCCCTCCCCTTCCCTCTCGCGCTTAAGCAGCAAGTCTGCCAGTTTTTCGTACTCCGCAAACAAAACGGGTAAATCTTCTTCCCGCAGGGCATAATCCGCCTCCTGCGGCGCGACAACAGGTTCCATGGAGATATTTTTAAACCCTAAATCCGCCAGATGCATAACATCTTCGGCAAAATCTAAATTATACCGCGTAAAAGTACCACGCACATAGTATTTCTCGTGGTTGCGCGCATCTGCCAAGGCTTTCACTTTCTGCGAAATGCCGGCATAGCTACCACTGCCGTCATGTCTGACGCGCATACGGTCGTGTACCTCTGGGCGGCCATCCAGACTTAGGACTACATTATCAAAGTTTTCATTTATGTAATCATGCATCTCATCCGACAACAGCGCACCATTAGTGGTTAATGTGAAGCGGAATTTTTTGCCAAAAGCCACTTCGCGCTCGCGCCCATATGCCACCAGTTCCTTTATTACGTCGAAATTAAGCATAGGCTCGCCGCCAAAAAAATCTACTTCCAAGTTGCGGCGCGTGCCGGAATTTTCAATTAAAAAATCAAGGGCTTTCTTCCCTACTTCAAGCGGCATCAGTCCCCTGTCGATATCATTCGCATTGTAAGTGCCGTCCCCTGCAAAGCAATATTTGCATCGCAGATTACAGTCATGCGCCATGTGCAGACAGAGTGCCTTAACCACGGGTTTACGTACCGCCATATACGCATCCACTTGAGAATCATCCGGGGTAAATAATTGTCGTTTTTCTATCAGGCTACGGATTTCTCTATGAATTTCCGATGATTCATCAACAGACTTCTCCGGAAACTCATTCAAGCGTGCGAAAATGCTCCCTGATTCCGAAACATTTTCGCATGCTTCCGACAGTTTCCGGAGAAGTCTAACAGGTTGCGACGGGTCAAAATCCCGCAAAACATCAAGAGTCGCGTCATCCACTTGATGAAGTGAGCCACTGCCCACGTCCAAAACCAGATTACGCGACCCGATTGTAAAAGCATGAATCATGCGTTTTTCTCACAAGACTGATTTGCCACTGTGCAAGACGTCTTGCAAGCAGATTGGCATGATGTTTGACATTCGCCACAGCCTGCGGCTTCTTTGTTTTCAAAATTTCCTACTACAATTGTTTTGATGTGCGACATGATAATCTATCCTTTCGGTTATAATCTCGTTTATATAATACCGCCGTTTTTTTAACATGTCTAGTATAAATTTTGTAATTTGACCGATAATTTAGTGACGATATACTGCGAACGGGCAACTTCTTCCGTTTTAAATTCGAAGTTGCCCGTTTGCAACAACCGCCAGTGGCACGGGCAGGTGAAATTCCTGCCTGTGCATAGTATAATTTCAGAGGAGATGAAATATGAATGAGAAAAAACCCAAAACTCCCACGCCAAATGATATAATGAAATACGAAATCGCGGAAGAGTTGGGCCTGACAGCAAAAGTAAACGCTACAGGTTGGAAAAGCCTGACAGCAAAAGAAAGCGGGCGTATTGGTGGGATACTTGCCCGAAGGAAGAAGGAGAATAATGTATAACAGTTTTGCCAAAATTTACGATGAGTTAATGACCGACGCGCCCTACCAAAAATGGGGTACGTACATAAGCGATATTTTGATAGAGCGGGGGCTTATTCCTACCGAATCAAGTAAGCCGCTGGTATTGGACCTCGCCTGCGGAACGGGAACCATGACCTTACTATTAGCAGAAAAAGGATACGATATGATGGGTGTGGATGCATCTATAGATATGTTAGCAGCCGCACAGGAAAAATCTTACAACGAAGGGCAAAACATTCTCTTTCTCGCACAGGACATGCGCGAACTTGACCTTTTTGGCACAATTGACGCCGCAGTTTGCGTATGCGACGGAATAAACTATATTCTTGATGAAGACGAACTTTTCACGGTATTCAAACGCGTACGTCTTTTCATGAACCCGGGCGGGGTATTCATTTTTGACATGAACACCGAATATAAATTTAAAGAGCTGTTGGGAAACCGCAGTTTTGAGGGAAAATCCGAAAACGGCGCGGCGTATTCGCTGGACAATAGCTTTGACGAAACTTTGGGCATAAACGAATACCGCGTGCTTTTCACCCACGAAAACGGTGATTCCTTCACCGAAATACATAGACAGCGCGCATACAAAACCGACAAAGTCATCGACCTTTTGCAAAAAGCGGGTTTTGGTGATGTTTTAATATCTCACGAGTACACAAAAGAGCCGCCAAAGATTGATTCCGCAAGGGTTTCCTTTGTGGCTGCAGTATAAATTTCCCAGCGAGAAATCGGCTCAACTTAGGGCTTGCAGATGTTCCATCAAGGTCAAACACTTTGTAAAGGGTTTGGCCTTTATAAAGCACTTGACCTTGATAGGATGTGAGCTTTTGGGTAAATTTAAATTTTTTGTATGTAGCGTACTTTTTATCACGTTTATGGCTACCGTCGCGGTTGCCGAAACCCCTAAACTACTGCCTGTAGACGCAGTATTGGTGTTGGATGTAAGCCGTAGCATGATTACCGCAGACCCGGACCGAATTGCAAACAAAGCGATGAACATGTTCATAGACAAATTAGAGGTCGGGCGTGACCAAGTAGGCATAGTGGCATATGCCGGGCATGTAACGCACAGCCGTGATTTAGCTATGCTTTGTAACGAGGAGGTAATATATCTGCACGAACTAATCAGCAATTTAGAATACGCGTCTTGGACAGACCACCCGCTGGGGTTGCTGGAAGCAATTCGCATCATATATGAAGGAACTGACTACGGTCGCCAACCAATAATTATTTTTCTCACAGACGGTAACTTAAATGTTAGCCCACATGTGACAAGAACCACCACACAGGCGGAAGATGACAAAATTTTGGTCATTGAGCTCGCGCAGGAACGTAATATCCCCATTTACAGTATCGGACTAAATTTCGACGGGCAACTGGACCGCAAATATATAGAAATAGTGGCAGAAGAAACAGGCGGCCTGTCCTTCGAAACCGCAAACGCCGAAGATTTGCCAGAAATTCTCGCTAAAATATTCTCATTAATGATATCACAATTGCCGCCTGAACCACTTCCACTTTTGCCACTTTTATCGCAGGAAGAACCGCCTTACATACCACAAGAACCCGTATATATCCCCCTTGAAGAAACAGCACAGCCGCGCAGAACATGGATTTTCGCAAGTGTTGCCGCCGCGCTTTTTATGGTTACTCTTTTGGCTTTTCGTCGCAAACCGAAGCGTGTTTTTACGGGACGTTTGGCAATTGAAGCTATGTCTTGCCCTACGCAGTATCGTAACCTTATAGAATATGGCAGCCGCGTTACATTGCAGCAACTGCTAGGAAAGCAATGCCCTTTTCTTGCAAGTATAGTACTTATCCCCTCGCCTTACACGCCGTCGCATTTGCCCCAATTGCTGATTAAGTGCAAAAACGCAAATGTGAAATTTACAAAAAATTTCATGGAGCAGAACGTGCAAAGAGGAATTGCCGTTGGCTCAGGTACAGAGGTTACGGCAAACTTAGGCACAGAGCAGATTAGGCTGCGGTATGTTGTGTAAGGGATGCCTAAATAGTTGTTTTATATTTTTTCTCATAACCCTTTAACATCAAAAAAGCACGTATTCTCACACTTCGATTGCATCAGGGGGGGGCCTAATCTTTCATGGTGCTAAACCCTAAAGACAGGTCTTGTCAGGCGATTAGGTTATTGTTTCATGATGTTAGTGTCGAAAGACGGGATTAGATTAGTTGCGAAATTTCATATCCACACGCCACAGGGCGCGACGTAATCCAATGAGTTTTGCTATACTTAATTATTGCATTTCAATCCACGCGCCCCATATGGGGCGCGACCCGGCAAAACATGCACCGCCGCCGCTGTTGATGTATTTCAATCCACGCGCCCCATACGGGGCGCGACTACTCGTCATTTGCCACACCTTCCGTTGTTGTAATTTCAATCCACACGCCCCATACGGGGCGCGACCCTGATGCACCCACCCAAAGACA
>Ga0123355_10008085_pt1 | contig 15868 bp, 11 predicted proteins | sample TergutEmb28metaG_3_FD_89872 | JGI IMG/M metagenome (GOLD analysis project Ga0123355, IMG submission 89872) | Embiratermes neotenicus P1 segment gut microbial communities from Petit-Saut dam, French Guiana - Emb289 P1 | ecosystem: Host-associated > Arthropoda: Insects > Digestive system > Gut ...
AGCGCTGGTGATGTCCTGCAACAAAACCTATGCAGAGTCTGGTAGCAATGGCTTTAGATATACCGATAGCTATGTCATAATCCTACAAGTTCTCCTCTTAAGAGAAGCAGAAAAAATGCCTAAAATATAATGAATATAAACCAGCCCACCAGGGAAATGTGCATATTGAGGCACGGTTCAGAAAGCCACTGCCAGAACCTGTCACTTGCATTTTGTATGCTGAACTTCCAGGACACTTCGAAATCGATAACTCAAGAAAAGTCACACTAAAACTAATACCATTCGGTTCGATAAAGTTTTAAATAAACATGTAAAGTATTTTCAAGGCGTTTATCCAATAGATCTTTTACCATCGACACTTATAACGCCCTTAATAATTGTCACCAACTTCGCCAAACATTACATGCCCGGTTTGCATTTGGTAGCAGTTTGTATTTCCGACTCTGGGTACGCCGAATAGTTTGATTCTACGGAATGCCACGCTACAAGTTCGAAATCATGGTATTTCTGCAACGCCACTCAATTTCTTGGACATTTAACCGCCGCAGACTACAGGGATCAACTTCGAATGTCTGTGGTCACTACTGCTGCATCTACACCCTCCACATAACCAGGGGTCACTCTATGATGTCATTCGTGAACATGTTTGTACCTGATCGATACATCTGTAACGATAAAAAGGCAGTGCGCATGTTCCGCGCTCAGTTTGGAGATTGTCCCGCTTGCGGCCAGTTGGAGCAGCAGCAGTCGTGCAAGTCGCAGATACAAATAAAGGTAATTTCACTCAAGATTAGCAATCTGCAATGCCTCTCTTAGTGATTGACTTCACAGTCTTGGAAGGGCGAGATGGTGAACTCGTGGTCAAGGAGTTGGCAGCTGTCGACTCGCACGGTAAGAGTGTCTCATCATATGTATTTAAGGGACTTACGGTTGGGAGGAAGTACCATCCTTTAACGCTAGAATAAATCAGGGCATTGACCACGGGGTTAATTGGAAGGATGGCGATACACTATATTCATAGCTGGAGACTATGCCACATTGCGAGGCATCATCTGCCGTTGCAATCTATTGCTTCGGGCCTCAGAAAACACAATTTATTAGTGGTTTTATCGACCGTACAGTTATTGATATCACTCAGCTAGGATGCCCTCCACTCGCCGACATAAGTCTACCAGGCATCAGCTGCATCTTTGCATGTCACAACAAGTCCAGACATGTTTGTGCATTGAGGACGGCCTATTCATTAGCTCAGTGGCTAAACTTTTACATTCTAAGCCTGCAGTATGCAAAGTGCCCTACCCAGCCTGCATATCATTGATGTTTTCCAGACGACGGCGTTACTTCGCCGTACATTCTTCTTCAAAGAGTAATAGACAAAGTACGTCTCCAACTACCTAAATGAGGACATCAAACCACAAGTGAAGATTTGAACTTTTTCAGGCCATGTGGTTTTGAATGACATACAGTGGTTCATTCTGATGACCTTCAAAAGTAATATATCGAAGAACGAAATACACGAACTTGGTGACCCGCGTCATGCCCTGTCAATGTACTGTGGACGGTATATACGCATCACGAGCGAGAACACTCAAGAGTATCTAAGCAAAAAAGATGGGTCACAACAGTTGGATTTTGCAAGTGCTTGCATAGACAGACAAGTGATCACGTTTTGTAGACTCCGAGATGAACTGGTGGAATGGCGAGATAAGTGTGCTTAATCCAAATGTGTTTGTACACCTCCAAACAAAAATGCCATCGATTTCGATATATTGTGGGAAGAACTAACGTATTAAAACAAATCTTGTACCAAATAAATGCTTATAAGTGTGGATAATTTTATTTTTTGCGCTTATTTAAAAAATGCGTTTTTTATTTTAATGACATGTATTTACGTATTAAAATTGTATTTTTTATTTTAATGGCTTACGTTGTAGTTTAAATTTATTAATACATTTTATATATTTGTAACTAAAAAAATGTGTATTTATTTATTACCCATATCCTATTTCCTTTTTGTAAAAAAAAAAGAGATGGTTCAGGGGGTAGAACTCCAACCTACAATCTTTCAATTATGAATCTGGAATTCTACCGCTCAACCGCCTCTTTTTCAAGAATAACAAAGTCTTAAACAAGTAATATAAATTTAAATGTAGTGCGCTAGCCGCCATATTGTAAAAAGTTAGGTTATAATTAAAAATGGCGGATTTTAAAGTTAGGTTATGATTTTAAAGTAGTCGCCATATTGTAAGATGTTAGGTTATAATTTAAAAATAGCCGCCATGTTGTAAAAAAAGTTAGGATATTTTTAAAAGAGCGCGCTGGCAGTAATATTTTAAAACTTACAAAATCTAAAAAATTAAAAAATTGCGCGCTTTCGCCATATTGCAAAATGGCGCCCATCCAAGATGGCGGAAATAGGTGCCAGGCAGTCTGGGAACCTAAACAATAGGGTTAAGGCGACAAGCTGTCTCGGACAAAAGTAATTTGCATAATAAATAGAGCAATAGCATAAGAATCAAGGTCGTATGAATATTAATTAGATCAATTGCATATCAATGAAGGACGTATGAATATCAGTTAGTTAATTTGCATATCAACCAAGGCAATATGAATATCAATTAGATAATTTGCATGTTAATTAGGTCATTGGTAATTTAGATGTGGGGAAGTTCATTGGCCTACTTCCGGGTATCAATGGGTTATTCATGTGACCCGTGACGTCACTTTCTGTCGGTAAACCACCATTATTACTACTAGGCATAAATATATAAATAAGGAAATGTAAGTATATCCAGTTGTTTGAAACTCTCTGTACATATACAAGAACTTCTTGGACCCAGGCTCAGCATAATCCTAATTGCGGTTTTTTTCATTATTAAAACATTTCTCACTGATGATGATGACCTCCAGAAAATGATACCATAGCTGATTAGTGAATGAAAATGTGCCAAATAAACCATTCATAACATTTTTACATTGATAATGAGTCATAATTTTCTCAATGTGAAAGCAATCAAATTCATTTCTTTTACTAAATTATCTAAATGTAATTTCCCAGTCAGGTAGCAGGCCAGATACATGCCCAAGAATCTGATACTTTCAGTGATAGAAAAAGCTCGTTTTTTTTTGTATGCAATGTATAATAGGTACTTCAGGAATTTAGAGGAAGGGAATTTTACAATAAGTGTCATAGTTGAGCACTAACAGGTTATTTTGACACCATTCAGAAATATTATGTAGTACATGTCAGTACCTCAGAGCATAGTGAGACTCACATATGTCAGGCAGTATACTATGTCTAAATATGTCAAATGAACAGCATTTTGTAATATTCAAGATAGCCCAGGAACCTGTTTAGAGACCTCTATATCATGTGAACAGGAAGTAATGAATCAGGGCAGTGACTCTACATAATTTCATATAACGTATTAGAGTAGTATTACCATCATTTGGTTTGTTCATCATCATGCCCATTTTAATTCCATTTCATCCCTATATTTTCCCACTATTTCACAAAAATACTTTATATTGGCTAATATGACAAATAACAAGGAACTGGAGTCAGTATATGTAAGAAACAGTGCTATCATACATTAAGTTACCTACAAAAGTAAAAAGGTGATCAAATTACTCTTCAAAAGGTGTCACTGAGTCACATGAAGGAATAAAGATTTGGGTCCTTTATTTGTATTAGGGAATTCATTCTAAAGAATCCTTCTTCAAATACTAATACATGTATGTTAATCCTTTGTGGATAGGAAGTGTGCATATTATTGTACTGAAGTGGTGTTGTGGTGTACATTACAGAGAGTAGCCAAGCTGAAGGATCTCTATGCACATCCAGATGATGTGGACCTTCTAGTTGGTGGCATGGCTGAACGGGTTACAGATGATGTTGCTGCTGGTTTCACATTTCGCTGCATCATTGGAGAACAAATGCTCAGAACTAAGACGGGGGATCGCTTCTTTTACGATGTGCCAAACCAACCAAGTTCTTTCACTGAAGGTAGGAACTAATATGTTAGTTACAATTATGACCTTTATGTTTACCTAGGATTTAGTATCTGGTGCTGTATTGTTTGGAATATTGTCCAGAATGACATCTGTATAATTATTTCTATGACATCTCAACAATGGAGCATTTGGTAAAGGTGAGGGTTGTCCATAAGAATGAAATGCCATCCTCATTCATTCTTGTAGATTTTAAAACTGTTATGATCAATTAAACCTTGGTGACACATGCAAGGATGAATTTTGGGAGCCACCTTATCAGATGAGGCAAGTGTATTCTGTGTGCCACTCTGTACAAAAACACCCAGAACCACATTTGAAAGTACACAATTCTTGGAAGTACAATTCCTATTGAATATCACATAACTTGGAAACCATAATGTATGTTTTTTTTTTCTCCTTACAGCACAACTTGTTGAAATTAGAAAGTCAACACTGGCACGTGTGTTCTGTGACAATGGAGATGACATCCAAATGATGCAGTCTAAAGTGTTTATTACACCCTCAGAAAGGTAAGTTTAAACTTTGTTTGTACTCATAAAGTGCAGTCTGTATAATATTTTATTGCTGTAAATTTAGAAAGGCAACAGTTTGTGTTTCAAGGAGAATGAAATGTAACATAACTTAATTGGTATTGGTGACTCATAAAATATATTTGTCTTTACATGTTCTAGTATACAGCTGTCATCAAAATATAATTTTTTGTTTAAGAAACAGTGATACTGAAGAACATATAAGTTACATGAAGGTGGTTCATTATGAAAATTCCTGGTGAATTAATTGTAATTTTGTTTCTTTTCTAGCAATCGTTTAGAATCTTGCAACAATACAGATGTAATTAGCGAGCCAAACCTGTTACCATGGGAAGAATTTTTGGTAGGAAGTTAATAATCAACTACATTGGCACTATTTACTTTTCTTACATTACTGTAATTTCTTGTGACCATATATCATGACAGGTGTTCCACTATCTAAAGAACACCACATATTATCAACAAAATGTGGATATGAGATATGCATGTAGGGTGCATATATGCAAATAAGGTAATTCAGTCTGCAGTAAATAAATGTACTTACACAGTGGGAAATATTCATATCTGCAGTAACAGACATGGTTAATCTAACTGTAGCATGTGTCTTGTGGACAAAAAGGGATATATACTCATAATTATTTGCTGACTTTCAGTATAAAATAAGAATATAGGAAGCAGCTAGCAAGGCCTGCTTTGTATGATCTGTAATGTAAATTATAATTAACATTTAAAAGGAAATGCAACATACATACAGAAAAGGAAATAATTAATGAAATGATGAAGCCAGTGACACAGCAGTTATTTAATTCATGCAATTCTGCAGCATCAAATTTTGTAGTTCTGCGGAATTCTTGTTATTTGCTACTCAGTTGAAAATCTTCTAATACAAGTTTGTTTCCCCTCTAAACATAGCACTGAAGTGTATTTTGAACCATGTGGGGCAGAGTGGTGGAAGTCAAGTATATTATACTCAATTCAATAGTTCAAAAAGCACTGTTTTAATTTTTGCTCTCCAATAATGTTACCTGAGAGTAAACTATCTGAAAGTAAGGCCATATATTTTGCAGCAGAATGAGGATAAGTTGTACTTTCTAACAATGAATGTGTAGATGGGATAGATGTGATGAGCAGTAAGACTGTATGAGTATGAATGTTTATGTAAATTACCTATGATATTGTGACTTTGCATATTTTCTAACAAAATATCAAGTTTTTAAACATGGAATTGTAATTGGCCATAAATATCGACTGTCATGCAGATGGGGTATATTGTGATTGAATGCACTTTTAAGTGATAACTTTAACTTGTAGAACCTCAATGAGCAAAGAATCTTACAGTGTCATGGTAGTGACCTTGCACTTTGGTACACTTCCAGAGTACAGAGACATACCAAAGCCTATTACACCAAATATTTTCTAATTAAATGTGCCATTTACAGTCTTGAAAAAATGTTTGGTTTTTATGTTATATTTATGTACTTATTGTTTGTAAATTAATAAATTACTTTGTAAGTTTTGTAAGCTGCAGATGTAATATGAAACAATATAAGGTAGAATACTTTTATAAGAAATTGGGATGTGAATTGGAATTTTATACAGCTTAAAGGGTTTTTTAATCTTTGATCTGTAGACATTAAAACAATAGAGTTATTGCAGTGAAATCTGCAATGAACAGATAATAAGATAGTGCAAAATGTAAACAATAGGTGTAGGTATCAGTCAATAACAACAATATCTAAAAAGATGTTTAATAAAGGATGATAGTAACTACATGTTTCGGCCTATTGTGGCCATCATCAGGTTTCCATCCGAAAGTATGGTGGTAGTGCTTTATAGGATTGGTATGGTTATGTCACGATGGTGAGATCTCAACATCTGTGTTGTTTGTTATATGCTATTGTTAAGGGACACGGGGGGTCGGGAGGGGGTTATCTGTGATGTGCGCTAACCTGGGGTGTACAGCTCAAGTACGCCTGCTCGCTGCTGTCCTATGTGGGTCTCCAGCTATTGTTCTTCCATTTCCAATGTCTATTGCTGGTGGGCTTTTGCAATGGGTTCTGTGGAGGGGAGAAAAACCAAAGAATAAGAGCTGATGCGGGTTAGTGTGTGTAGGTAGGTGACTTGTGTGATGAGTTGTAATTAAGTGGTAATTGATACCTTCAATTACCACTTAATTACAACTCATAACACAAGTCACCTACCTACACACGCTAACCCGCATCAGCTCTTATTCTTTGGTTTTTTCCCCTCCACAGAATCCATAGCAAAAGCCCACCAACAGCAGACATCAGAAATGGAAAAACAATAGCTGGAGACCCACATAGGACAGCAGTGAGCAGACATACTTGAGCTGTACACCCCAGGATAGTGCGCATCACAGATCCCCCCCCCCAGTCCCTTAACAATAACATATAACAAACATCACAGATGATGAGATCTCACCATCGTAACATAACCATACCAATCCTATAAAGCACTACCACCATACTTTCGGATGAAAACCTGATGATGGCCACAATAGGCCGAAACATGTAGTTACTATCATCCTTTATTAAACATCTTTTTAGATACTGTTGTGTTATTGACTGATACCTACACCTATTGTTTATATACACACAACGGGGATGGCTCATTTTAGAATTAGTGCAAAATGTCACAATGCATGTTTAAGATTCGCGTATTACATGTATTTATGTTAAGTTTTTTGACACGACCAAAAAATGCAAAAAAGGCATGGGACACGCGTGCATGCACACACACACACACACACACACACACACACACACACACATACACTACGCACGCATACACACACACACACACACGCACATACACACACACACACACACACATGTAACCACCTGCAAGCCATCTTAAGCAAGGTTTTTGGTGAATTATTAATGTGAAAAATTCTGTTTTGTTTCAAAATGTGCTCAGATCTTTGAACTTTTTACATCCATATTTGTAAATGATAAAAACATGTCTGGAGGCGTATAAATTAATGTTTAAATCACTATAATATGTGTGATATAAATGCCAGTTATGTAATGTCCTGAACAATTTACCATTTTATTTAGATCTCTTTCAATGACCTGAATTTACCAGGCCTCAGACTTTTCTGCCTTTGTAGCCAGCTTTGGATGGTCTCATAAATCATCTGTATCAGGTCACTCTCACGAATAATCACTATGCTGTTGCATGTGAACGAATCTATTTATATCTTATCGTAATGACAGATATCATTTTTATATACCCATTGTAATATGTATTTTGTTGTACTTGTTTGTTTTAGATTCCATTGTTTTGTAACCATTTATACAAACTTTGGAATGAAATATATATCTATTTTTTAAGAGTCTTGAAGTGTTTCATTAAGTGCAGATAGTGCCATTTGCTCCTCACACGTTGGTGAGTCTTTATGAAATTAAAAGTATGGGGTTTACGTTGGCTGTTCTAGGGAAAGAAAAAAAACAATGTTCATATAGCGTGGTGTTCTGGTGTGGTCGCTTAAGATTTGTACCTCCTAACAGCCTGATACCATTTTACTCGAAGAGGATGCTTTTATGGCGGTGTAATGTGGACTTAAAATAAAAAGTACTTACGTCTTCATGCAAAGTGTCCGACATTTTGGCCTGATTTTAACCAAATTTGGATTTTCTCGACCGATATCCGTTCGGTTGAAGTCACGCTGACACATACTGACATACAGACTGACAGACTAGCAACCGATAACATTCAACTCGAACACAAGGCTTTCATGGCGAGTAAATGTCGCCGGCAACAATAAAACTTTCTTGCATATTCACGTAAAGTGCCCGACATTTTTGTCCGATTTTAAAAAATTTTGGGTTTTCTCGACAAATATTCATAAAAGTCCCCAATATTAAATTTCACAAAAATCTGTTAACAGTGGGAGCCACGCTAATACTACAAGAAACAGACGGACGGACATGATGAAGCTATAGGCTCTTTCTGCCACTCTGTGAACGTGCCTGTACAGATTAAAAATCTCATATATCTCCAACATGTCATATTACATTTAAAGAACTATTTTAAATTTGTGGGATTATGTCAGAAACGAGGGTAGAGGATAAACAGTTCATCTTTTTTTATTGTTGCACCCATTTCTATCTCATACTATCCCAACTGTCGGTTTGAAAATATTCTTTCCCCCACTTTTGCATTAAAATCTCCTATTAGTATTTTCGTATATAATATTCCCATTGAGCTGGGTATCCCCATGAAACTGGCAAGCCTAATACAAATGTGGCTGCCTGAAACGTATAGCTGAGACCGGGTAGGCAAGAATTTGTCTGACATGATTCCTATTAGGAATGGTTTGAAACAAGGAGACGCTTTATCGCCACTGCTTTTCAACTTTGCTTTAGAATACGCTATTAGGAGGGTTCAGGTAAACTAGGGTGGTTTGAAATTAAATGGTGCTCGAGTATGGATCGAGTAAGTATTTCTATCTCATTCACTTTCTCACCCTTGTTCTCGTTACGCTGGTCATCGTCAAACTTCCCTCCTCCTCCTCCCAATTAAAAGACAGATGCTAAAATCCTGATCCGATTTGTGATGTTATTCTCCTAAGCAATGATGTCACTACCTGTGGGGCACTCTCTGTCCTCTGTGCTTATAGATAAAAATAATGTTAATTTTGATAGTCGAAAATAAATAACTAAACTGGATTATTAAGAAATTCGTACATAGTGCGGCTTTAATGAAATATTAATACATTATTAATCGTGTTGAGAATGGATTAATAATGAAAGTGGCGAACAGTCACACGGTGGACAATGTTAACTTAGCAATAATTATGGCAATGAGAATTGGATTACATTTGTTCTTCACGGCTCGACAACTCTATTGGGCGAGGTCACAGTCGAACACATCACACTCGGTAGGACTCCTCTGGATGAGTGATCGGCCCTTCGCAGACACCTCTATCTGACAACACACAATACTAACAACAGACAAACATCCATGCCTCTGGCGGGATTGGAACCCCCAATTCCAGGAAGAGAGCGGCTGCAGACCCACGTTTTGCACCGCGCGGCCACCGGGTTAGGTGAGGATTAATTTGTGCTGTCTCATAATTCGGTCTAGTGTGAAACTTTATTTCCTTGCGAAGGCCAACGACCGAATTCGGTGTATTGTGTATTAATTGCGTAAAAGAGACAGGGCATGAAATTTTTATAAGCGAATAAACAAGGAAACTCACTCTTACAACTTTGTGTTCAATCGCCTTCCTGTTCTAGATTCCAATCCTCTTTGTTCCGGTACGGAAAAAGGGGAAATAAAAAAAGTTCGTGAGAGTGTGTCTCCTCTCAGAGCGCGCAGCCATCACCAGTGCCGTTCTTCAGACTTCTTGCAGACAGTGCTGGTGAGGGGATGATGCTTGCCAGTGCATTGCACGACACACTAAAGCACGCCTGATCTCAGGTTCAACCAGCAGTGTTAATGAAAGTGTCAGTCTTGTGGGTTGTGATGTCGTGCAGTTTCTAGTACCTATCTGAACGGAGCAACACCACAGACGACTGGAATACGAGTATTGACACTTTAAAACTAAGGGAGTTGTCATAGACAATTTTGCTTGGGGGGAGGGGGAAGCGCATTGTTTTGTTGTAGGGTTCCAAGGCTTCGGCTCCGTGTTTTTTCAGCAGGAGTAGTAACAGAATAAAAATGACGTTAGAACAGTGACAGCAGGAGCTTCAAATAAGGGACGCAGGATTTTATTTTCTCATGAATGTTAAAGCACAAAGTTTGAAAATTTAACTTAATTATCTGTTACTTTAAAGCAAGGGACGTAATTCTGGTAAATTTAAATCGGGTTGGTTACATGAGAAGCGTGCTGTAGCAGTTTAGAATCCGGTTCGAATCTGGCTATTTTATATTCACTTGGGGTTCCCATATATTTTTTCATTTTGATAAAGTTAACACCGTCTTATTGCAAATTCATAACTACCCCATATTCAAGATCATCTCCTGATCAAATTCGAAGTTATGCCATCTAGGTTTAAAAGAGTCCTTTAAGTATATAATTAGTTCGTGGGTCAAACAAGGTACGAAAATATATGGCTGGTTAAATTAGGCCAATAATGGCACAAGTTACACGGTTAGGAGAGTACAAACATTCTAGCTTTCGTATGTTCTACAAACGACACTCGTTGCACATATATGTCAAATGAATGGAGCATTCGAAGGGAGAAATGCAGGTTGCACTTTCACGAAGGCCCGAGTTTTTGCGGGAGGAGAGAAGACAGAAGACCATTCAGCCGTGTCATGTGCTGCTTGGACCAAACAGGCATGACGAAACTGCAAATAACCTTCAAGTGAAAGTTAAAACAGAAACTCTGGCAGCAGGCAGCAAAATTACATTAAGCTTAATTCATGACCCGTTCCTTTTCAGTGGAATTATTGAAATCTTAGGGCTTGTGATGAAGGATTTTCGAATACAGAAGTCATTTAACCTTAAATGAGAAGGCAGTCACTGACGGTGTGTAGAACGGTACCTAAAATGGCGCGTTTATGTCTTATTTGAATTTATCATTCTTTCGACTACGACGAGTTACGAACGCAATGGAAACAGATTCCCCTCTCTCCTTCTGAGTTCCGCGGTCAGTCCTGGTCTATCAAGAGTGTGGTTTCCAGAAATGGTGATTATGTATGAATGCTTGGCGCATCTGCATGGGGTGAAAACTTTCAAAGTGTTTTGTATACCTAAATCTACAAGTGAAATAATTTCTATACAGTGACGTTACGCGTTTAGCAGAGTACGTCATATGAAAACATGCTGGTCTACAACATGATCTTTTTTGAAATTACTGGCAAGAGTTGACCAATTTCAAGGAGCTGTTTCCTGAAATCAGCAGTTTTGTTAGCCTAAATTGCATGCTAATTTGCTACAAGATGAGTATATTTCCATAATGAAAATTTTCATACTAAGAGTGATAATTTTCTGAGTGTCACCGACATAGAATATTTTATTAGGATGTTTAACGGCTTTGATAAGAATGTAATACCAAATTACAAAAAGTATTTACACAGAATGTAGGCATATTTCCGTAAATATTTGACGGATCCATCAAATACTTCATACGAAGATCTTAATAAACTTTGTGTGATTTTTCGGTTTTTGGTGTCTAATCCTTCTTAAGTTGAGAAGGTGAAGTTGATTTTAAGAAAATGCAGTATTTGGTGAACCAGGAAGTCACCTGTTTAACAGACTTAAATGGTGGAAGTCACGTGTTTCTTGCATAGCTTTATTTCGATTTATATCTGTGAATGAAGAGCACGGATTAAAATAACTGATAATTTGTTATAATCAGAGTATTTTTGAACCCATAGAAGTTTAAAGGAACAGAGGATTACAAAAGGAAACAATTAATAAATCCCATAATGCAGAAATGCATAATTATTATCGGCAGTACACCTAGGATACAGATGCGTTCCTCTCAGCACAGAGTACTTCAAAACAACACACACATGTCGTAGTAACTTTATCAGTTTTAAATTATTTAGACTAATCTAACAGAAATTCTATTAGACTTACCCTGAGTTAAGCCTGTATCTAATATCTTTTAAGTGTGTTATTTAATTAGGGACGATGCCAATTGCTGTTTGTGTATGGCGTCGGTGATTTATAAATCAATGAGTACGGAGTACTAGTGAAATGATGTTAACTAACTAACCAACTGACTGACTGACTGACTTACTTGCTCCATGGGGCAGAGTCCTTGAGACCCAAACAGGTTTCTCAGCTAGGTAAGAAATTCCCTGCATTTTATGCAACCCCAAGTTTAATTATCCCATTTCACAAGATCCCACCACCACCACCTGCTCCTATTCTGAACCAGATCAATCCAGGAAATGATGTTAACAGGGGGGAAAAACAATTCGTGGGAGAGTTACAGTCCCAGGGTCACTTTCTCCTCTACAAGTACCACCAGAACGGATCTGATATTGAACCTGGGTCTCTTCAGTGACAGACAGGTGAATAATCACCTGAGTCATGGTATGGTCTGTATCGGATTGCATCTTGGATATAGGAGCAAATGAAGAGAGAAACATTTTTTTCTTGCACGAAATGAAAGTGTTTCTTGCTTTTTCCTAAAATGCGTGACTCATAGTGTGGTAGGTACGAACAGCAGAGCAGCCAATTAATCGCAGATATTCAAAACATATTTTTATGCAAAATCAATCATATTTGATGTAAGTATGTCCCTGCATCGCAGTATAAGCGTAGAGAAGAAAACCAACTAGATGCTACTGAATGCTATATTGCAATTATAATCTGCTCAACGTGTTTCGGGCACTTCTATGCTCATCATTAGGAGCTCGAGACTATACTTGTGTTATTACCGCGTATGGTGTGTAATGCCTTGGTTGCTGGTGGTCGGCTGTTACGAGCAGAGCAACAGGCTATGCGTTCGGGATGAGGGAAATTGTGCGACTCCAGTCGCACAATTTCCCTCGCTTATCAATCATATTCTTCAACGCCTCCTTCTGAAGATACGGAAGTGGATTGTAGTTTCCTACAATGTACCTACATTTTAAAGTATACACTGGACAATTTAGTCCATTTAATTGAAATTTGTCTTGCCGAAATCTGAAATTAATTTGCAAACTTTGCGCTTTAGCTTTTAAAGGAAATTAATTCTAACCTATTTTTATAATTGCACCGTGCATTCTAAAATCTATATAGTTCACACACCAACAAATGCACTGTTGATTAAACTTGGAAAAGTTTTAAAATTTACATTAAAATACACATTAATATCGCTCCTACATCTTTCGGTCTACAACAATCATCAGGGAGCATGTACTGCAACTGGCTAAAGTTATATTTATGTTAAAACTCTCGGTAAAATTACGTCATTATATATTACGTGGTGATGTTGCAGAATGCTGCCACGTCACCACATAGACCGAAACATGTAGGAGCGATATTAATGTATATTTTAATGTAAATTTTAAAACTTTTCCAAGTTTAAAATCAGTGCATTTGTTGGTGTGTGAACTACATATAATTCTAGCCTACTTGGACTACAATTAATTTCAATAATCAGCATGCTAAGTGTGGTACATTTATTTTGAAATTTAATATCATCTGTGACCTCAGGGAGTTTTGCCTCTCTTAACATAAAAGCCGCTTATTCTTACTTCCACTAACAAAATATAGACGGAAAGTGTGACAAAACTACGACTTGCAGCAATCCGTGATGGCACAGGGAAAGTTTGAAAAAAATTGTAGGCGAATACTTTTAACACCCAAAAACCCGCTTTATCTCTGATGCTTAGCAAAACCATCAGCATCTCCTTACGTCTGCTCTTTGCATAAAAATCGTCAAAAGGCTCAGTTGTGCAAGGAGAAAAAGAGGACGTTCAACAAAATTCTGTTTTAGTGGCTCCAAATATCGCTCAGCCATGCGGGGGCTTTTTAGGGTTTCTTGGACATTTCGACTCTTTAAGATGAGAGCCCTACGTTGTCTCAAACAGACGGGACGCAGTTGCCCAGTGACAGGGCGTCACGTCTCGGAAGAACAGTTACCGTACCTCAGCCGGCTAGATGGCGGACAAGTTATTGTCAATTTTAAATTCTTCTAGCGTAATTATTACATAAAACCAAACCACTCGACGTGGTCCGTGGCATAACGTGCCATATTTTCCGCCATTAATTTTCCTAGTTCGAGTGATGGCATAAGAATTCAATGCTCAGTAGACTGCCGCAAAGAACAGTATGATGCGTAGCTACGTCACGAATTCAATAATGTTGGGAAAAACTGGTTTTACGGCACAAATTACTGAATTTCGTGAGATAAGAACACTGTTACATTATAACACGACGAGCTCATTCTTCTATAAATTCAAACGTTTAAGCCGGAAGGTTTAACTCCTTTGTTAAAATTTCCAATAGACTTCTCATGGAACAATGTGGAAATCAAGAATATAACACTGATGTTATTCACACCTGCATCCGTATACACGTAATGACAAGTCTTTCCAAGGCTATCTTGTTTCCTTAATTCATCCAGAAAAATTGTGCGGCAGAAAGCAATGCTGATGATAAAGCGCATCCTACCTAAATCGCACCATTCCTTTGTCTAATGCTAGGCATCATGACCAGCTTAGGGTAAGCTGTTGCATGCAACAAATACCTGACATGTTTGTGTCTTCTGTGGGAAACAACGTCAATTAGCAACGATTTGAGGCAGCCTTAAAAGTCTAGTGAAGGTAAACCTATTTTCTGTTGACCATGGTCGAAGGAAATGCCTAAAAGATGACGAGAAATTTCTTTCTCCATTCCTACACGCTATAGAATATTACCAGCTCACAGCTTAGTTAATAACAAACTTAAAAAAAACTCGAGCAAAAAGTAACGGAATCCGAAAAGAGAATAGCATTTTCAGGATGACAAATTGCTGCATCCTACATTGCACTAACATTCTCATATCTGTAAAACTAGCAGCTCTTGTTTGTATTTTAGTTACAACAAAATTTCTATATTTTAGCATATAAATATGAAGCATATCTATTATTTTAATAAATAGCCAAATTTGTCGCGGTCTCACTAACAAGACAAAATTGCATGCTCATATGTAACCGTGTTTTTTTAAATTGTAAAAATAAAGACCTGATGAAGGTTCACGCGAAATGAAACACGTAGCACCGTGTGGTGTGACGTTAAATAGTAGAATACACCTGGAATCTATCTATGCCAAGGCGTGCAAACATATACATATAAGTTAACAATGCATGTAAGGTCATATAATCTGACGTAATACCTATTTCCTCCGTCAATAAGCCATGGAATCAAACTAAAGAGGTCAGAAAATTTCACAAGCCGAACTCCTCTGACGCATTCGCTCTGGGATTTTACCCGTAATTATTCTACGTCACTTAGCATCGTAACATGGAACGAAGGCCAGTGACATAGTCCCGGACGGAAGGAAGCACATTTGGTGTGAATATTAGATCTAATCGAAAGAAGCAACATGTACACAAAACAAGCAGTTCTGAGCAGAACGCTTAAAACCTGCTTCCCTCTTGCATAAAATTCTGTCACTTAAAGGAAGGAAAAAATGTCTTTTTACGCATCGTGATGGCATCTTGAAGAGTGGAGGAAAAGTCCCACACATTCTTTATGTTAGTATTACAAAGGGGTCAGTTGTCAGTCAACTTCATACTCTACTAAGTACCCTCGGAATCATCCTCTAATAGCCGTTGAAATGGGGGGGGGGGGGGGGTTTCAACCGTCCCTTTTTTTATTTTTAGAGGGGGGAAATTTTTTTGTTACTTCCGGGTGCCCACTTACTTTTTAT
>Ga0123355_10008086_pt1 | contig 15868 bp, 4 predicted proteins | sample TergutEmb28metaG_3_FD_89872 | JGI IMG/M metagenome (GOLD analysis project Ga0123355, IMG submission 89872) | Embiratermes neotenicus P1 segment gut microbial communities from Petit-Saut dam, French Guiana - Emb289 P1 | ecosystem: Host-associated > Arthropoda: Insects > Digestive system > Gut ...
ACCAATGTGGTGATACAATAGAAAAGTCGCAGGCTCCTGTTGATGGATGTATTAATGTCCGAAACATGTTGAGCATAGAAGAAGTGAAATGAAACTTAATAAATTGTGACATCAAGTTGGTCTCTTATTCTTCAACTATCACAACGATGCACGGTCCAATACACATAAGATTATATTCAAACTGTCTTCCATCCTTGAAACCTACGTATGAAGTAAACATTACAATATAAACTTGGTGGTTACCTATAATTTTATTAATTTCAGGGGTTAGTAGCTGGGGCTGACTAGTTAAAAATTGGTCTCATGTTACACCTGATCTGATAGCGATTCGTTTTAAAATTATACTGCGATTAGCTTAGAGTGTCACCGATGTAGAGACGACTGGTTTGTTATGCTGGACTTAAACGTTTTCAATTATTTTACAAAAATTTATGAATATATTATGATAATGTAAAACAGTAGTTTATATGCTGTTGCTGTTAATTGCCAATAGGACACTTTCAGATGTCACAAGGTAATGTTAAACGAAGCCATCAATCACTGCGAGAACAAACTGGTCACTAACGTCATGATTGATGAGTCGGAGGAATTTATGTAGCACATTCATCTTTGAGTGACACCCAGCAGGTTTGATGACAAGTACGAACATTCCTCATATTTAAATGTGCATATTTGAAACGTGAGGGTATTAACTTAAAACTGAACAATATGTGGCTAAACTGTGCTTCTGTGCGTAGAGGTAAGTGCAGAAAATCTTTTTAAAATTAGGCTGATTTTAAGATTCTGTGACGATTGTTCATATCTGTTACATACTGGTATTAGACTAGATATTGTGCGTTCTCTGAAATATATTTGATACAAGAGAATTTTCGAAATTTGACTCTGCCTTTCTTTCTATATGATGACTTGTTATAACAGTGATGGTGTTTTCTGTAATATTTGCAGCATTATTTATGTCCGTAAGGGAAAGCAGGTTAGGTTAGTTCAGTGTTTTCAAACTTTGTGGGATCGCGGCCCGGTAAATACTTTTTTTCATAAGACAAGGGCTCCGTCCCAACAAATTTACTCGTAAATACATTTCCATTTTTTTAAGTTCATACATTAGACTAACATAAGTAATAATAATTAATTATGGCATAATCATAAAGGGTATTAGTACACTTTTGTATACGGTGTGGCATGTTGACAAATATAAAATTACATTTAAATTAGTTATCAATCATTGGACTAATGAAATCTTGTAGCATATTGTAGTTTCCTCAGGCCATCATCTGAGTCTGAGTTTTTCGACACATTCACGGCGGTTGAGAAATACTGCGTTAGATCACTGCGCTGTGAGTGAGTGTGTGTGTGTATGTGTGTGTACGAATGTACCCAGAAATTTGACCTTCAAAAAACTGATATATTTTTGCAAAATTTGGTATGTGTAATATGCCAATAGAGGGTACTATAATGCCACTACTATCAGCTTCGTACAAGGAAATGACAAATCGTGAACGCAAAACTTCGACGTGCGATCAGTACTAACGTCACTTTCTAGAATCCTCAAATTATATAAGCTACAGAACTGTCAGTTGTAATAAGTCACGCTTCTGAAGAGTACAGAGCAACAAAATGGCTGATGCATGAAATATATAGTCAGGCTTAGGTTTTGTGGAAAACTGTTAACGACTGGAGCTAAGTTAATGGTAAGGCTATCCATGTTCAAGCCTGGAGAGGCCCTTAGGGATCCAGGAACTTAAGGCTCCCAGAATTTCTAGACACTCGGCACATGAATGTGGCAAGATTGTTAACCTTAAACACTGGCCACCTCTACCCCCCAGAAAATATACCTGGAACTCATTTCTGTCACAGGCTGGTGTCGATCCCACAGCCATCGTTCAGCCGGAAAGTTTAATTAAATGACAAATCCCAGTGACCCCATGACTTGTCGGCTTGTAGCCCATTGCCTCAATTAACTGCGCCACCAACTACCCTAAGCTATTGGGGCTAGGCACGTGACAATTCGTACGGAGTGCTTGGAACATACGTACAATTTACGAAACGACTGGGCCTGCCCTTTATTAATTAACAATTAAAATACACCGAAGTTACAAAATTTTGAGGTTATGCATAAAAAACTTTACATAAACACAGGAAGATTTTTCTTAATTAACTAATTTAATTTACTTAATTGATTTTCCCAATGTGATAACTAATAATTAAGTGCACTTTATTTAAACCATTTATTTATTAACAGGTGGAATCGACAGCCTGATGCCTGAAGCGGAAGCAGGTACACCAACTAAAGCAACAAGAGTAATATTTCATTTCATTTCATTTCATTTGAATTATTTATTGTTTATGTGCTGGAACAAAGACCAAAGGCTAATTAAAAAGACAGCACAGGAACAAAAGCAAAATACACAAGATTTCAGGAACGAAAGGAAACACACAGAATAGGAGTAATAAAACATCGCAAATAAAAATAACAGTATAATTAACATTACAAATGCTAAAGACAACTGTGTGATATTATCATTTTTCTGAGTATATAGGTAGTACCTTTCCGTTCAACAACATCAGCAGCAGCAGCAACAACAACAACAACAACAATAACACTAATAATAATAATTTTTAAATATTTAAAAAATATATAGCTTATTTGATTAGGATTCGACTACGTACGACAATTACTCACAAGTGTAGTAGGCTAATGTACGCGTTATCTTGAATTAAATTCCTGCATTATGAGTTTAGACTATCCAGATATCTTATGAAAGGCACTAGTTGTTTTGCTAGGTGGCACTAGAGTTTGGGAGCTCTACACAGAACTTTATGTTTTTCTTAGGAGTAACTCTGGTGGTCCAACGACTGGCGTAATGTAATTTGTATTCACACTTCTGAGTTCGACTTAACTTATTGATATTTACATATACATATAAACATTTTGGGGGTTTGCATTTAAAAGTTACACTATCTATCGAGAACTATTCAACCACGTACGCATACGAGATGTACGTTGTTTGATCAGAACCGTGCTGGCAAAGCACGTGGCAAACTTGTGTTCTGTGTAATCAAAGGTTCAAATCTGGCAGCCAAAACACTTAACCAAAGTGGCGTAAGTTACATGATGTGGCGTTATTGAGAAGGAACTGCTTCTGCAAAGAAACGCCATGGGGAAGCAGGTACAGGAGAGACGGATGAGAATCACTGTAGGAGCTGACATTTGCTCAGTTCTTTAATAAATTGCACCCGAAGCTTCAGTATCGTGTTTACAGCAGACTACCAACCTGCTTTAAAGTCTCAATGTTTTTTAAACCGATTCTCCTGAGAGAAAAGTACGTTGCAATAAACCTGTAAGTTAAATCTTATGTTTATTGGACCGTGCATCGTTGTGATAGTTGAAGAATAAAAGACCAACTTGATGTCACTTGCTATTTTATTTCACTTCTTATGTGCTCAACATGTTTCGGACATTAATATAGCCATCATCAGGAGCTTACGACTATTCTATTGAATTATCACATTGGTCGTATTGTTCTTGGTTCGATGTGTGCTGGAGTTTCGGTGTGGTTGTTTTGGAGTGGTATCCGTGTTGCAGGCTGAAGCCTGCAACACGGATACCACTCCAAACCAACCACACCGAAACTCCAGCACACATCGAACCAAGAACAATACGACCAATGTGATAATTCAATAGAATAGTCGTAAGCTCCTTATGATGGCTATATTAATGTCCGAAACATGGTGAGCACATAAGAAGTGAAATAAAATAGCAAGTGACATCAAGTTGGCCTTTTATTCTTCAACTGTAAGTTAAAATTGTATGTTGCTATACTCGGTTTCAATTAGAGTACAATGACAAACGTAGAGCAGATCTCAGTGGCCACGTGGTCTAAAGCGTGGGTTTGCAGCCATTCGTTTGCTGGGATTGTGGTTTCGAGTCCCGGCGGAGGCATGGATGTTTGTCTTTTGTGAATGATGTGTGTTGTCAGGGATAGGTCCCTATTTCGGGCTGATGACTCGTCCAGAGGAGTCCTACCGAGTGTCGTTTGTCAAAATGAGTGTGGTTGTGAAGCCTCGAAAATGGGGAAGCTCTGGCCCACTAGGGGATGTTGTGCCATGGAAAAAAATAAACATAGACATGCGCGTAAGCTCACACACCGCAGTACGTCATGTTCTGATCGATGCCAGAGTCCTGTGTCAATCAGCTGTTCAAAGTATTTGTTAGCTTCCCCCATCCTCGCCTTTGTCAATACCAACACAAACCTCAAGTCTTTAACGCTGTTTGTGAAATGGGCCCGGAAGACTGAGTAAGAAGGAGGCACGGATGTGGAACAATGGGCTGTACTCATTACTAATTTGTACTGCAACTACTCTGTAGATTTATTCCATGCACTACGACTGTTTTCACCTTCAATGCCAAGCGCCCCAACCCCCCAGAGCTCTCACAAATCTCTTTCTCCAAAGATCTCCCTGCCTGGCTTTTGTACAAAGTTAGTTAGTATCTGTTTGAATAGAAGTGTCTGCGGTAGTCGCTGCCGACTTCTGTGGACCGCAGAGACTGGACTCGCGTTGTAACATAAGGAAACGTTTATTTCAATTAGGAACACGTTCATGATCTCGAATGCAAAATTTACTTCTACCGTTGCTCTTTGACTTGTGCTCACGAATTTAACACAATGCTCTTACCTACCCGGGCTTGACAAAGCCATATCCGACAGTACAAACTTGTGAAGTAAATTCTTGACCTTTCCTACACAACTTCCTCCCTTTCTAAACCTTATATACTATTCAACTTCGAGATTTGGCTATTTGGAGATGGGTTTCTCACAGAAGCCTGATAGAATTAATATCGCAAAGGACTTTCTGCTCAAATAACCTCAAATTATGAAAATAAATTATTTATTACTCATAGGCTTAAAGTCTATGAGTTTCTGGATTCTCACCTTCATAACCAGATTATGTTTTTAATATCCATATTCATGTTATCATTTCAAATCGTATCGTTGTCATCAAGTTCATGAAGATGGAATTCTGGAATTAGTTTTAGCATTATATTATCTAACGTCAATCTCAGATCGTTAGTCTATTGACTTGTAATTTATCATCCATAATGCAATTTGTCTAAATTCTTTTCATGTAGAAAATCCGACTTCTATGTAGTCCAAATCTTGGGTTATGCTAATCTAGGTCTTATTTCATAAAAACTCTTTTGTTCATTTCAAAAACTTTCATTGACTGTTTTTCGTTGTGTTGAGAGCACTCGCACTCAACACAACGAACAGTACACACACAATACCTATGACATGCTGCCACACCACGGCATAACATATGACGACGTAGTTTTTTTTACCGAATCTTAACCTAAATATACTTTTAGCTAGGCTCTAATAAAGGCTTCCTTATGATGATCATAGACCGAAACATATAGGAGCAAATCAAAGTGATATTTAATGTAAATTTTAAAAATTTATCAAGTTTAATAAAGAGTGCGTTTGTTGGTGTATGGACTTTATATGTTTAATTACATCTGCTTGGGAATCAAACCCTAAACTCTGCCATTACTTGGATGAACAAGTGTTGATAAAGGTTCTTTGAAAATAATGTTTCAGGGTTGACTAGCATAAGAAGTACGCAGAAGTAACAAGAACTAGGAATTATGCAGATAATCGAGTCGAAAATGACTCTTACGCTTTACAAATGTAACTAACGCAAACTTCCTATGACCAAGTTTTTTTAGAACGGGAAATCTTTGGGTTTCTGAGATGCTTTTAAACTTAATGTCCATATCACTTTAATCATACAAACTAATGCAGTTACATAAAATTTCACATTAAAACATTTAAAATCCCTCCAACATGTTTCGATCCTAAGACCATTTTAAGGGAGCCATGCTGTTCCTTGTTAAAGTCACATATTAAAAACAGTCACTAATTAATTTCCTTACAATAACAGGGTGCTGTGGCAGCATGTCGTTTTGTGTAAGGGTACGTTGCTGAGAATGCGCCTGCCTATGGGTGTGCGTCGTGTGTTACGTTGCGAGTCTCTCGCAACATAACACCGACGAAGTGCACGGTGCAACAATAAAGATGGTTAATGTCCATATATTAATGAAAGGCGGTCAGTAGTTCTGTGGGTTTCCATCTTACCTTATATATTGTCTTGGAATGCCAATGAACACCACGTGAGAAGGTCTAGATCCATACCATTGATTTACAGTAGCCTTGTTTTGGCTGCTCAAAACGGTTGTATGAACCTTCTCTGCGATTTCTTCCTCAGTCTTTATAATAACCTCTTCCACATTTTCTGCCACAATCGTTCCAGAAAGTTTGTATTGTTTTATGTAAAAGGTAAAGTGATCCCTTTACAGGCCCGGTGTGGCCCAGAGCGTGGCTAGAGGTATAGCTCTACTCTCCTATGAGCGCGGAACTAGAAGCTGGTGAGTGGTCAGCAAAACGCACCGGACGCACTTTAACCCTAGGAAAGACCCGGTACCCATTTTACAGGAGACTGGGTGGGCCCCAGCGCAGGTCTGGACGGGCGGAAAATCTCGTCCCCACCGGGATTCGATCCCGGACCGTCCAGTCCATAGTCAGTCGCTATACCGACTGAGCTACCCGGTCCACATATTGTTTTATGTAAGTAGTAATAACCAGGGGATAGATTTGAAGGTTAGAAAGGTTTTGTATGCTCAATAATACTATTCTTAATCCATAGTGATATGGTAGTCAGTTTTCTGTTTTCCTAAGGTGAGTTACATTTTTACTTTATCTCTCTGTCTATCATTTAAAAACCTATCGATAGTACCTAAAAACTATTTACTCTTCGCCTCGGTTCTACCTATTTCAGGTGGTTTCCAATTAATATTTGAGCCTTTATGCGAGTGTACCAAAGTACCTTTGTTTTGCGATCTTATTATCAGTGAGTAGCTTAATCTCTGTCATAGCTTCAAGATTAACATATAACATTTTGCTGGTCAACAGTCTCCTCCGATTAACTTTGCACCTTTACCACCAGGGAGAAAAAGCGTTTTCCTGACGGTTTCTTTCTATGCCTGTAATCGTGGAGGTAAGGAGAAGATAGTAGATGATGTGTGGGAAAAGCGAAGAATATTGTCACTAACTTACACGTTTCATTCAGTAAATTTTTTCTCCAAATTTTAGAAAAGTGGCCAGGAGTACCTAATCAGGAGACACGATGAAAAACACAGTACTTTGTATTAAAATACCAACCGGTTAATTATGTTTAGCGAAATAATCCGTAATTATTGTGAGAATCATGAAAAACATATATATACGGAAATGCAAAACATAGAATTTGTCAATATTTATACAGGTGGTACACATTATTTCCTCTGTGTTTTTATAAAGGTTGATACACAATTTCAGTGATATTACAGTACATTATTTTAGTTTATCATTATACCATATCTCTACCATATTAATTACACGAGGACGAAAATTTCCGGTTAGTTTAATATAATTATTTCTTTCCATTATTAGAAATATTATAATGGCGTTTTGTTATATTTGTAACAAAAAGTTTAGTAGTTGTGGCTTATCCCAAATGGAAACAAGCGTGCATCAGAAAGAAAAAATAAGCTTCAACGCTTTACTAGAAGTCCCACTTATTTACTTATTTATTTATTTATTTATCATCCGTTGCTCAACATTACATATATTATCATTATAGGATTTATTGTACAATATTTGTAGATAAAAAGAGGTGTTTTCTTATAGCTTTCTTCATTTTAAAATACTGGGCTCTAGGGTCTAGGGAATTATTATGAACTGACTCATTTGTAATTTGACAAGGGAGCTGAAACACATATTTTCATATATCATTATATTAACTAATTTTCCTTAAGTTTTAAGAGGTAGAGCTTTATAATTTTAGAATAAAAGCTTTCAGTTAGCCAAGAGTTCGAAAGATATAAATTCAGTTAAGGAATAACGTATGTCGGACAGCTACACAGTCATTGTGTTCTCTATGAATCCGTAATTCACTGTCTGGCTTGTGACTCTAAGGTCGTGATGCAATTACATTTCTAACGAGTGAATGTTAGAGGGTTATTCAGTACGTTCTCCTGCGGTATTGTGTAAGAGCGCGTGTGTATAAGATAAGCACATAAGTTCTAATGTTATGTAATTCGTATAATGTGGGTGGAAATTAAGCGTGGAAAAGGGACAATCAATACTGAAGGCAGTACAATTTAACGTAGTTTCTTGTTCTATTACAAACCAATTTCAAGTTTTCCAGTAAGCCCTATCGTGCTTAATTCTGACAAAAACAATTGAATAAATAATTCAAAGAACGCGTTGTGAAAATCTCGGAGAGTCTTAAGCTCCACCTCTCACATTTGTATTAGCTCGTCACTGAAAATTCCTAGATATTTTTCTGAGTAGGATTATAAAGGAAGAGTTATAAATTCAGTGACTAAAACATAGGCTAGAAATTTGTCGTATTTTACGTAGCATAGTCCTGAAAAATTTACTAAAGATTTTATATATACATAAATATTAAGGTCAATATGGTTGTTCTCCTTTTCGTTAGTTTTTGTTATCAAACTGAAAGCTAAATAATATGTAGGTTATTCGGAAAGTAAGTACCGTCTGCGCATATCTCTCGCGCATCCTCGAGACTGTCACTTTGCGCATGTGCAGTGACTTCTTCTATCAATTGAGGAGCCACAGACGCCATTTCGTGAAACTCTGTTATGTTTATGTTTGTTCCTGTGCGTTAAACATGTTTAAGACAATTGAAGAGGCTGCCGACTGTGAAATATGGTCTGTAATTCGTTTTTTGAATGCTGGGAAAGTGCTACCAAGTGAGATTCATCACCAGATCTGTCAAGTGTATGGTGACAATATGAAGAGTGATGGCATGGTTAGGAAATGGGTTCGGATGTTCAATGAAGGACGAGAGAACCTGCACGATGAGGCGCGAAGTGGGCGTCCATCTTTGGTGAACGATGATTTGGTGTTTAATGTCAACGAAAGAGTGCGTGACGACAGACGTTTCACAATTTCTGATCTGTCCCTGCACTTCCCTCAGATTTCGAGGACTCTACTCCATGGCATTGTCAGTAGCCATTTGGGTCGTAGGCGGTCGCATTCTATGAGGAGGCTATACAAAAACTTGTGTTTCGCTACGATAAGTGTCTCAATAATGGCGGCGAATATGTGGAAAAATAGTTTGAAGAATGTAGATTCTGATAACAATGAAATTTTATACGAAACCTTAATCGAATTTTTTTTACAGCGAAACGGTTCTTACTTTCTGAATAAGCTTCGTATTTTCGCCTTTTTATTTTACATTTTTAAAACTGTATTTAAAACTACATGCTTTTTCCAAGGTACACCATCATGCACCGTTTTATACTCCACAAATATGGCGCACTACTCTCACTTCCTCCTAACAAGTTAGAAATTCTGCAAGGCTGTTATTACTGATTGCAAGTACTGCGATGTTGGGATACTTTGCAGTTACGTTTTTCATATAAAGCTTCGTGAAAATTCATTAAATGTTTGGGGAATGTGAGAGGAATATTGTTTCATTTTTAGGAGAAGAATGGACAAGATAATTCCTTAACGTCTGTGTGCCCGTGGAACACTAGTACAATGATATCAGCAACCAACGAGATGCAGCAAAATTTGTTTTATTGATTCTTTTAAGCTTGTTCTACATGATTCGGGCGACAGTTTCGCCCATCTTTAGGAGCACTTTGACCGTATATACAACTTTTTGGAACAATGTACCGACTCTGCTGTCTGCTGCCGACCGGTGACACAGATTGGATAGTAATGGTTAAACCAGGACCAGTACCATCCAATCTGTGTCACCGGTCGACAGCAGACAGCAGAGTCGGTACGTTATTCCAAAAAAGCTGTATATACTGTCAAAGTGCTCCTGAAGATGAGAGAAACTCTCACTCGAAACATGTAGAGCAAACTTAAAAGAATCAATAAAACAAATTTTGCTGCATCTTGTTGGTTCCTGATGTCATTGAGAAAATGCCTATTTTTCTCATATCTGGGAAATAGCAGATGGTATAAAGTTTTATTGTGGAAGTTACTGTGTACTTGTACAAGCTGTATGTTAGCAATATATGTTGCAAAGGCAGCATAAGAGTTACACAGACTGTTTGTGCAATTCAAGTTCTCCTTGTCACATGAATTAAGAGTATAAATTAATTTATTAGGTTAAGTTATATATATTTTAAAAATTGTGGCAATTCCATACTGTGACATGTATTTTGAATTCAACAAGTTTATTCTCAAAGCAGCCTGGATTTGGACCTGTTCATCTGTTTTACCCAAATCTAAATAATCTTTCTTTCCGGCTGCTATAACGTTATGCTGTAGGCCGCGACAAATATCGTCCACATAATTTTCCAATCATTAAAATTCATCCTATTTTCGACGCTGTACAAGCTTTAGAGTTGAACAAGCATCACCACTGCTATCAACTTGGACAGACAAACAATTCACCATTATGCTATTATCTGAAATACCTCGTAAGACGGGAAGAGGCCAGTGACAAGTGCCATCGTAATGTTACTGAAATTGATAGTAGGCGATTTATATGTGAACTGTACCATTGCTCACATTTATGTGCAGCTCTGAGTGTTCGTCGTCTGTTCTCGAGAGTAGAGTAAGTGTGTTTTGTGGGATGAGGTATTTGGCTTAAAACATTTCTAGGAGTTTTGGAAAGACTGTGTAGAATAACAGTAGCAGGGAAGACGGAAACTACGGTTGTGTACTAAAGAAGGTTGAAAGTCGTTCCAGTTTGTTAATGGAGAAAAGATAAGGGAAACCTTTTCAGCCATCTGTCTGTCCACAAGTTGGCGCCTCCCTACGTAAACTAAATGAAAGATAATACCACTTTACTGCCGAGAAAGAGATTTTTTTGTTTTGTGCTGGATGTAGAAAAATTGTTCTCTGTAGTTGGTCCGGGGCACTAAAGGTTTGTTTTTTGTTCTTCTTATGTAGTTTGGTTGTTGTTGCGGAGAACTGGAGTAAAAAACTCAGGTCTCTATTCCTAAATCTTCATTACGGCTGACCAGATATACCTTTGGCTAAGAAGAAGGTGGTTACCGCAAAAATATACGTTAAGAGTCTTATTGCAACAAAGGAGTTTGATTTCCTCTAAATGCAGGGCGGCAGGAAACTTGTTATAATAAAGTTAATTTCGGCTATTTTTCGGTAAGAGTGTTATGGTAGGGCGAAATACATCCCTTCCCCTCATTCCGAATACGTCATATTTATTCACCTCAGCTGGATATTTATCTGTTTTTTTTTGTACGTTTTACGAGATTATGGACGAGTAACCAAATTAGTGAATTACATTTTTAGGAAGCCAATGCGTGTTTTATTCTAATGCAAGCAATTCAACACAAATTTTATTTATTAACAAGAATTTGCCTTTGTTTTAAAAATAAATTTCCCTTCGGTTGGTCTTAAGAAGCCATTATGAAACTCTTACTACAAAAATATAAATACAGGAATGTAAGTAACTTTAAATATTTTATTTCCTTTGAAATTAATTGGATCTTATGCCTCATAACATTTTTTTATTAAAATTGTCTTGCGTAATTTGAAAGGTAGGGGTGCAATTTAAAGCGATACAATTTCATAGTGTTTAACAGCGGTTTAATAACATGCGTAATTTATTCGTCCGTACTTTAAACGCTATATTTATAGATGTATTCCTATTTCCCACGTTTTATATTACATTGAAAAAAGTAAAAAAAAAAAGACATTCACTACAACATTTTTCCATAGTAGCAGTATACTCTTTTGTAAACAAAGGGGGTGATTTTATAAACTTTTTTGCATATTTCTCCAAAAATTCCCTCTGTTATATGCTCTTTCTAGATTCGAAAACAGTACTTTAGAAACTACAGACGTTAACAAGTCTTACTGAGAAAACAGAAAACAAATCTTTGTTTAAATATTCGGCACTTGAAGAGGCACTTCATAACAATTTCGGCAGGAAGGAAGTGATTTTATAGCATTATCATACAGAACCTGAAAATTGACATGATACTTAGAAAGAAATAACAAAGAAAACTTAGAATAGTGACACTTAGACTATTTACAGGGTATTGCAATTCGTGTACCAAAATTACAGGCGACATGTTATAACATCTGGAGGAGGGTAAGCAGTGCCTTTGTATGGGAATTTTACGTCTAGTTTAGACAGACAACTCGTATTAGTAACTGCACATTATGGTACTACAGCACTGACAGCTAGAAGCAACTCGCTCATCAGAATCTCATGTCATTTGTAATTCGAAAGCCGTGGCCAGGCAGGGCCTACTTGTTATGCCGCTCGCTGCTGCCAGATGGCGCCTTTAATATTGGAGTCTTCACTGCCTGCTTCTCATAGCAATGATAATAATTAGACATTTCCTGCACATGCGCACTATGTTACAGCGATAGCTTTCCATCTGAAACATTTCTCCCACAGTTAGGGTTTTACAAATTTGATCAGATGTGTTCTGTTCTGTGAAAGAAAACAGCATAAATATAATGTGGTGGCAATAAGAATAAGCGGATAATTGCTGCAATGTGTACTCTAGGTTTGAAATAAAGAAAAATTATCTATTATGTTCTATGAAGGAAGTTCAAACATAATAATTAATGCTCTTTTTTACGTTTTGTGACTGGATTGCGGTAAAAATAGTAGTGAAAATAAATAAAAGGAAATTTAAAAATTTGAAATTTAAGTATCGTGACAAAGTAACACAGGCTATAAAAATTGTGTTCATCAAGTAATTAATAGCGGATTTCCTGCCTTTTATAGAAGTCAAAATTTACACTACCTTCCTTATGAGTAACGAGCGTTGATTCGTATCCTGAGAACGGTACATTCAGTCCACAACCTCACAGTTCCGTTTTGTAAATCCCGCTTTTTTTAAGTTTCTCTTATCTAAGTATTGTTTTCAAACAGCGCTTTATTTATTCAACAGCTATAGCTGTATTGCTTTACCCTCTGTAGCAAGACGCATTATTTAGGCTCCTAATCACCAGTTGTAGCTAAAATTTGCAGCCTCCACCTTAGCGACGTGTACATATTACTGTAATGCATTATTTCTGTGAACTTCATGTAACAACACAAATAACTCTTTCCATTAAGGAGCCAATATGGTTGTCACTTGGAAACCTCAGAGCCCATTAAACCTCTTTGTTTCTCACATAACAAAAGTCAACGTAAATGCTGCGTGACAGATTACACAAAAATTTCGTAAAACTTTAATTCTGACAATTACCAAATAATACAAAATAAATGCTTTGTGATTGCCATGTATAACTGCACAAGCTATCCGATTCAATTGTGCCACAATTTGCACCAAACTACCAACACAGAGATTACGTTACTTGTGCAGTTCATTCTTTCTGTAGTCTGTCTCACCAGAGTTCCATAGGTTTTTCAAAGCGAGTTCTCCATAGACTGCAATAAAGTGCTTTCTATTTCAATTTAAAGTGTTTTTTCTTTACCTTAAGATCATCTAGTGAATTATGAAGTACACGTATTACAATGAAATGCAGAGGACAGGATCACATACCTGATCACTATTTCACCTGCGAGCAGCAGGAGCAGGACCCCTGCTGTAACATATATTAGTCCACAAATTCTGGATCATGAGATGTAGGCAGGTTAGGCTATGTGAGACTTACAGTGTCGCGAGTTTGAGTCGAAACGCAGACCCACACACATTCTTTACATTGTGGGGTGTGTAAATGCTATGCTTAACAGCTTGTTTGCTGAAGACTCTCCACAGGTTAAATGCAATATCTGCAGTGAACTTAGTGATTCTGGTATTCCCTCACACTCATTTGTTTCCGGTGGGGGTGTGTAGGATGCCGTGAAAAGTGTCGTGTGTTTACAGTACGGATTAAATCCTCACTTAGCAGTTCGCTGGTGTAGATAAATCTTATTAGGATCAAGGACGGGAAACAAGAAAGAAAGGAATAGGGAAGTGTTGTGAAATTTGGTTTCCAAAAATACAAATTACATGTTATAAATTATCAATATTATTGTATTTCATTTACACTTTTTCGTTGGTAGTGTCTGAATAAGTAAGTGTGTTAAATTAAGGAAAGTCTGCAATTGATAAAAATATATTTCGTGATACACAGGCTATTTTATAACAAAGATAAATTTATCACAATTTGTTTTCAAATTTGCCTTTACGTAGGCTGTTAAGAAGTTTCAATAAAATCTGCATAAATGTTCATATTAGATTCAGGCTAAATATATTAAAGTTAATAAAATTAAGAGGTGTTATAAATGTAAACAGAGGAAAGACAATAGTCATGTGTGAAAAGAGTGTTCTAGAGATGTTCACATTTTGTCATAGGATTCAGAAATAATGAGAGAAGTAGGAAATAAATTCTTAAAATATTTGGCAAATTAGAGCGTCTGTTAAAACAAGTAAATAATTTATTTTCATGAGTTAGGAGAAGATTTAATCTTGGAATTCTAGCTACATTTCTGTTCAGAAAATTTCTTCTTTCCTTCCAAAGAACTAATTAACTAACTCCATGGACCAGAGTTATTCTGGATGAGCCAAGCAGGTCTCAGGAAATATCAAACATTTTCAATCAAATTGCACTGGCCTCTGTTTCTGTAGAGGTTTAAGGAAATTGATATGTGTATGTGAGTTATTTTGTTACAACGGGTGATGTGGCAGGCGTAGGAAGTTTAATGCCCCAAAATTTAAGTCTACAAGTAAAAACCCAATGACCGGTATTTTGAATGAATTCTGGTAAACTTTATAACTCACTGACATAATGATGTTTCTTACTTTGAAACCTCAATCAGTTTTTGATAGGTTCAATGAAAACGACATCCCTGTTTGTAATAAAAAATATCGTTCGTTTGTTACTTGAGTATGAATGAATTAACTAAGAGCCAGAGCAGGAACTTGTTTCAAAACTTTAAAATTCCTAATGATATCAAGACTTTACTCCTTCTTCTTCTTCGTCTTCGTCTTCTTCTTCTTCTTCTCCTTCTCCTCCTTCTCCTCCTCCTGCTCCTTAGATGGCACTACAGTCCATTGCGGGCCTTCGTCATCTTAATGAACTTCTCCCAGTCAGCTCTGTTTTTTGAACCCTCTTTCCAGTTTTAAATTTTGCAAAGACGCTTCCTATGTCATTCGAAAACCACAGGTCTATCACTGTGTCAATTTAACGGCCACCGAAGTTTATCATGAAGGGGTTGAATGCAGGCCATACTTTCACATTCTTCGTTTATCCCAGTAGAGTTTATAGCGGTTTCCTACTTAATCTTAGTTTCCCTGAATGTTTTTTCCCGTTGAGATTTTCCGAAGAAAGCTTGCGTCAAGAACAAATTGTAGATTAACAGCAGAAGCCACAACCTACACAGCAATAGTCTTATGTACACTACAGCTCTTGTTTCCTCCTGGCTTACTTCATACACTTCCCACTTCATACATGATTTCTTTTCGTAATGGTTTAAAGATTGAAACTAATGAAGCTTCTTTTATGCAATTTTTTCCACGCTGTTTTTCATCTATTTTTTCAGACTCAGTTTTATTTAGTCATTTATTACGCATGATGTGGCACGCGTTAGCGAGTCAGTCGAGGCACTGCTGTACAAGGTCGCGGGTTCGATTCCCGATGATGTTACTGGAAGTTTTATTTGACGTAATCCTTCCGCTAGCACTATGGCCCTGGGGTCGACTCAACCTCCAACAGAAATTGGTACCGGGAATATTTCGTGAGGGGTAAGGACGTCCGGTGCTTAGGGCTGAAACTACCGCACTCATGTGCCGATTGTCTTGAAATCTGGGAGTCTCATCCTCCTGGAAAACTCAGGGTCTGTCCAGGTCTCTACATGGATTGCTTTACCTTTA
>Ga0123355_10008087_pt1 | contig 15868 bp, 7 predicted proteins | sample TergutEmb28metaG_3_FD_89872 | JGI IMG/M metagenome (GOLD analysis project Ga0123355, IMG submission 89872) | Embiratermes neotenicus P1 segment gut microbial communities from Petit-Saut dam, French Guiana - Emb289 P1 | ecosystem: Host-associated > Arthropoda: Insects > Digestive system > Gut ...
ACACGGGTAGACACGTGTGTATACGGAATAGTAACTTACTATGGATCTCTAGTCAGTAGAGCGACACGCTACGGGCTGGACGGTCCGGGGATCGAATCCCGGTGGAGGCGAGATTTTCCGCACCTGTCCAGACCGGCTCTGAGGTCCACCCAGCCTTCTATAAAATGGGTGCCGGGTCTTTCCCGGGGGTAAAGCGGCCGGGGCGTGGCGTTCGCCACCCACCCCGTCTAGCGCTGAGGTTAAAGAAAGAGCTATACCTCTACTCCCCCTGTGGGTCTTCGTGGCCTGTTCGAGGGTGAACTTTGCTTTACCTTTTATGGATCTCTTGTGTGTACGAGCGAAACCGAGTGTGCTCTGTACTCAACAGATGGCACCACAGTATCTTTTCATATCCTCATAGCAGTTTTCCCGGCATGTGAATGCAACGTGGAGCAGTGCAATTCTTAACTGTGCTGGGGCCATTTAAAAATCTGCAAACCCTGCTCGGGCAGCAAACCAATTTTTAACTGTAAAAGTTTTATTTTTTTAGGAGAAATGTATTTTATACTAAACTATTAAAAGATAAAAGTTGTCATTATATAATAATTAATAAAAAATTCATGTCGAATTTTATTATATGGAAGAGCGTCATTGAGAACATTATCCTGTTTCTCTGTCCTGATGATTTTAAAGAAATTCAGAGAATTCAAGTAAATAAACTTAAGACTGAATTACGCTTGCAGTAATTATCAGTAGAATTTGTTTAGAAGTGAAAGAGTGGACCTTACCATTCCGGGGTTTTGTCACGTCTGTCACTGTAAAGTTTCCAGCATACAATGTTTGCCCATCTAAGACGGATGATTGCCGTTACAACTGCGGCATTGTTCACCAGATTTTTAACTGTTCGCCAATGAAAAACAAAGCCGTTGTCCTGCTCTCTGATGGAACGCAAACTAAATATTTTCGGAAACTGTCGCGGGCCGCCGGCGGGCCACCTACGTACCACGGTTTGCACGCGACGATCACCTGATTGTGCGTCACCTGACTTTGTCGTGATTGGGAGGTTACGTGAAGGACGCGCTGTAAACGCAAGGCCAGGAACCCTTCAACAGCTTTGGTAAGAAATGTTCCTTAACAGCTGTCCAAGCAGCAGCTGTAGTGTTCATCGTTAGTCAGCGATGAGTATTACGTCTGACTGACAGAGGTGATTTGAAACATCTCCACTTCATTCGCTCACTCAATCAATGCCAGTGCTGTTGCTTGTCAATAGTGATGGTTAACGAAATATCTGTGTACGTTATTTCAGGATTCCTCCGTAGTGCAAATGAGATCTTCGCTCTTCTGGAATGTTACGAAATTGCTCATTTTCCAAATACCATAACTGTAGATGATTGCGTGTCATTTTATGAGGCTCGAACACACAGTCGCGTAAGGTGCCTATTACATTCGTCATGTCTCCGTCCGCCTACATATATCAGCGCGGCTCCCACAGGACGAATTTCCTTGGAATGATATTGGGGACTTTTATGAACACCTGTCGAGAAAATCCACATTTGTCTAAAATCGGGCAAAAATATCGGGCAGTTGACATGAAGATCTAAGTGTGTTTTATTGTTGCGGGCGACATTAAAACGCCATAAAAGCGCTCTCTTCTGTTGAAATACTATCAGGCTGTTTGTACGTCTGTCCTTCTACCCACTAGTATCAGCGCTGCTCCCACCGGACGAATTGACTTGAAATTTGATATCGGTGACTTTTATGGAACTCTGTCGGGAATACCCAGATTTGGCTAAAATCGCCCAAAAATAGCGGCCATTTTACGTGAAGACGTAATTTGGCCATAAGAGCGCGGCCTTCTTGTGACGTGGTATCAGATTATTAGGACAGCCCAGGAAGTATAAACATAACGCAACGCGCCGCAGTTTTATGTCTACATACATTTCGTATCTTGTTCTTCTTGGGGTGGTGATACACTCTGTCGCTGTAGAACTGCGTCTTCTAACGAGCCTATTGTTCATACTCCGGATGATAGGTGATTTAACAGGGAGCACTGATGACATGCTGTTAGTAGCAGAAACCCCACCTACTGAGAGAGAAATCTACCTACTTTCTGGTTTGCCTGTCACCAATCTGACAAGCTCTGCCTTCACAGCGAACCCGGACCTCTGCGGTGAAAAGCGTGCGACGAGCTCTCGTGCTAACGGCTCTACCTACATAGTTGCCGTGTGGTCACTCACTGTCATATCATCTTTAATTACTTCCATGATTACATCACACGTTACCGATTCGTGCTCCACTTTCTGTCGTCCGGTTCAATGCACATCGACAGCCCAGTTTTCTAGAATACTTCTGATTCACTGCCTGCCGCATTACATCACTACTTTCGCTTGAGAGCGCAAGAACGTTGCACTCAGATCTCATTGTTGCAACAAAACACGCACTGACTTCTTCCTGGATCACAAATAACCCCCAGCCAATGCGCTCCAGCATGCTTCGTGTCTGCAGACATTGTTAGAATGAGTTGTTCATGTAGAAAACACACGACGGGTAAACAATACAATTTGGAATAGTGCTGTCAAAATGCAGGCAGGAATAACCGATCAGTCTCTGGAGGCTGGTTTATTTCACGACGCTGTCGGTGTGGAATATTGTGTCGAACTCTGATATAAAAGATAAAAGGTGGACTGGAAGGGACGTGGTAGTAAGCTGGCGTGGTTCAGTCGAAGTAATATCTCAGCATTCTTTTGGGGGCAGCAAAGAAAAACACGACAAAATCAGAAACGATTTCCGGTGTCCAGGCTATATTGTGAATTGTGCGCCTTCTGAATACGGGGGAATATCCTGGGGGTAAATGCGGCCGGTGCGTAGGGGTAACGACCTTGCCACCTTCGTGTGCTGATTGTCTAGAAATTCTGGAGGCTTCAACTTCCTGCAGTTGTAAAGGCCTGTCCAGGCGTGTATAGGGACACCTGTGCCTCCTGAGTGCAGGTCTTATTCGTCAGTGCGACATCAATCTGCGCTATGAATAGATTTTTACAGTCGTTGATTCATTATGTTAGCGTTACGTTATACGACGTACGTATGTCTTCTGAAACATACGTAGTACTGGCAGGCTTGACTTTCGCGAGTTGGCTCTACCCCCGTCTTCATGTGGTTCGTTATCATTTATTTACATCCAAAAATGCTTTATATTGTTATTATTATTATATTAGTATTAGTATTAGTATTCCTTTATTTTAAGATTGGCGGCGACAATTGTGATAGAAGGCCAGATGTTTTCATCACAGCTCTTATACATAGTGACACCACGTAAAGCAGTCTGGTGGACCGATTCCCTCAACATCATCCTCCATCGTCTCCGCTGCCTCTTCAGCGTACCTCTGTGTATTCTTGCCCATTCACCTAATCATACGCAATCCCAGTTATCTATGGAACTCTTTTTCTTTACTTCAGTGTGGTGTGCATAGTACCATGTTCTGCAATAAACAGGTTAGTACCGACCTGAAGAACTTGTTCTTTAAAAATGAGACGCGGGAAGTATAACGATTGCAGCTATGACGTAAAGCAACAGAAAGGTCATGCAAGCTGAGAAGGTGTTCTGCTCCAAGCACAGACTAATTAAATATGTGAGAGACTTTTAAAAAAAAAGTTTGTCTCATTTTTTAAGACGGGGCGTGATGAAACCAGTTCAGTGACAGCAGAGCGAAAGTGATGTATGTATAGATATGTTATTCGTGTGCCTGAGATTTGAATAGTTCTCTTTCAATTTGATACACGTAGCTACTCTATTTTATTTAGGTTATCTTATAACTAACTGTTAGTCATCACTGCTAATACCATAGTAGTCGACACGACACGATTCTAAGCCAGTTTCATTTAACTCCTATCAAATCCCCTGAAGATCCACCTTAATGTTACACCGGAGGTGCTGAAGAGACGGAGCATCACCGGCGTCTTCTTGTTTTGTTCTGTAGAGTGGAGATAACTTAAATTGCCTCCCTGTGCGGGCAGTGGAGGGACTGTCAGTGAAATTGTTTTTAGTTCTGTCCAATAATCATCTTTCTTTTTTCCAGATGGCTATTATAGAAACGCAAAGGCCCTCAGCCGAGACGGGAAATCCGTTAACGTAAGTGCAATCCTAGGTATGGTTATAAGGCTTCTGTGTCACAGCCCAGCAATGCATATCTTGCACAGGAATGGCTAAACGGATGATAGATTTTTGGCTATTGGGTAATGCTGCTGTCACAGCTATGCATGAGCAAAGTCCCTCACGCTGATGACGGGTTAAGTATCTAGACTTTCCCAAATTTGGTACTGCCTTTTGTTTAAAAATACAAGTATCCTACATGCAAGTAAATGGACAACAAGCTGCTTGTTCGAATCCTATCATAGGACCGATCATCTTCTAGTCATACCCATTTGTACTGTTTTAAAAAAATGTAAGTTTTTCTTCTATGGTTTTCGACACTTGTTTCAGAATTGTTTCTCTGCAAAGCTGGCCTGTGACGTACAGAAGAAGATCAGTGGTGCCTACATAGACTGTGTCTCTGGTTCAGACTGTTTACTCTGAAATTCCTGAATTTAACTCCCTTGACAGCAAACATAAGTTTGACTCAAACAGTAACGCCCCTTACACCTTTGCCTCCCGGAATACCTTAACATTACTAACCCAAAATCAGCCATATTTGCTACTAAGGTCCAAACAGAAACTGATATCTCCTTGTCATTCACTACAGTATTAACGCTTCTCTAATGAGACTTCTTAGTAAGTTTATTTCCTGAGAAATTTCCCCACCAACATTCTGCATGCATTTCTTATCCCAATAAGGCCTCACTCCGATTTATTTTACATTTCGACATGACGTTCCTCTAGAATACGAGTACAGTTTAATAGAATCAGGGCCTAGGTTTCCTCCCAGAATTGTCTCTTCTCTGGAATTTTTATACATTTCTCCTTCTCCCCTGCGTTATGCACTCCCCAAGCATCACTTTATGTAATTATCTTATATTTACTGCATTTTATCTCTCCTCAGTTCAAGGATTGTCCTAAATACTTTATTCTAAGAAATTTCAATTTTGTTGTTTGCGAGTATTTCACATTGGCCTCGTTGAAGATTTATTAGCTATTCGTACAGTATCGTGATTTTACCTTGTATTTCGATGACGAATCCTGAAATCTGTTTGGTTTTTATCCTACCTTCCCTTTTTTATGGGAAGAGGAGCTTGTGTTATCAGCAAGTCTGTTTTTCCGACATACCTGAATTTGACCCCAGCATCTTACGAAGAAACCGATGAAAGTTTACAAAACTTTGATCACCACAATACAAAGGTATTTAATTTCTTACTGTGGGTGATATGAATGGGCAGGTCTTGCGAATTTGTGACTTGGGAGCGGCGTAACAAGCAAGTGCCTTGACGAATAAACAGTAACAGACCTTTGAAATGTGTGCGTTGTTTTTGTGCGTAGAGTATACAACAATATGACGATTGTGCGAAAGCTGTGTGTAGCTGCTGTTTGGCATCGGCCAGTAACTAAAGATATATTTGAGCTGCGCACGTGCAACTTTTTAGGACTAATAGGTGTGAATGTACCTACAAACTGAGCGCAAAACTTCTTAGTCTAAAAAATATGGCTACAGGGCGGAACTTCGGATTTAATTTATATCAGGCAATTTTAACATAGATATTAAACAACAACATTTTTAACGTAGGTTATTAATTGAAATATTGCACAGAAACAGACCAGTAAATTGTACGGTTATAAATTCATATTCCTTGTCATGTTAAAGGATTTGTAGGAAGGTAAGCATAAAGTGCATACTGAAAATGGCTTGTGCCAGATTTGTTGATGTACGAACCCAGTCGTCATCTTTTGATGGAGTTACTTAATTTTTGTCCACCAAATTGATATTCTTCTCCTCTTGACGCTGCAACTCTTTGTGAGTTCTGGCTTACTCATTAGTTCTCTTCTATGCTTCTATGTCCATAGATATCTAACTCCAATTCTGAATCTTAGTTTTTCCCAGATCCTCTCTGACAGCATCCTCCCATCTTATCCTCGGTCTTCCTATCGTCGTTACTGCAATCAGTCTCCGCTCTGTTATTTTCTCATTGTCCTTTCTTCAGCGGTACTGACAACCAAACTGATATAATCAACGTATTTTGGCCTAAAGCGCCGTTACGTGTGACAATTAGACGTGGCGAAAAAGCGCGTTTGAGACCCATGTTTGAGTTTCAGACGGGTGTTCACAGATATAGAACGCCATCGTGCTAACATTTAAGTATTTCAACTTTCTAACCTGTGCTTAATAACTCTAAGGAACAATCTCTATCGAGATTCCGCCTAGCGATCAAGAGCCTGTGTCAAGCTTCTTTGTGAACATTTTCTCGAAGGTTACTGCCGCCACTAAGTTTATTGTGTTGAGTATTAGCACAAAACTAATACTTGTGTTATTCTTGTTTCTCTCTTTGCGTCGTAGATTCACGCCTATTCGGACTGCATAGATTTCCTTTAAAAGTTCTGGTATTACTTATTTCAACGTTACTTGAACGTGTGTACAGAAAAGGCAAGCATCCGAAGTCTGTCAATTTCCACTCGGTGGGCATTATTTTTCTCCATATTCTTGTGTTTTATTAGGCCAGGTTTTTATTTTATATTTAATCTTTTCCATATATCCTTACATTTAATTTCACCTGATTTTGGACATGCGTTGCTTTTTCTTAACTACTTCTCTTCTACTGCTTCATGTTCTCCTGTTTAGTTCCCCCGGGGCAGGGGGTGGAGTGGAAGGCTGCATTTATTTTATGAACTTCCGAAGTTGTTTCTTTCTTTTTAAATGTGTTTTTCTTTGCCGGAAATATTCCTTGAACTCATGTAGATAATTGCTTATTTCATTACTTCATAAAAACTTGAAACTTTGCGTAATCGGCGTTTAAATAAGCATTCAGCAGCGGATTTAGTGTTTTCTTTCATAGCCGACACGTTTGCTTTTCCCTTTGCGTTTGCCGTTAAATAGTTATCAACGTTACGGAGACTGAAAAAATTCTACGCAAATCTACCTTTCATATTTGCAAAGCAAGTTGACAATTCGTGAAAAGTTGTGTTGTTTCAAGACGTATTTTATTCAACTCCGTGCCTGGGTTGACTTTCACATTGCAGCAGGTGCAGACTTGTCTATAATCCCGAACTCACCAAATGTCAGATGATTATGTTTATGAAAGCTAATTTTCATTAGACAGAGTTGTAATTTTATGTTTCTATTCAAAAATGCCTTTAGAATGTCCCGTGAATTCCTAAATTCTGCCTTACGGATTAAAGGTTCTACGTCTGCCGTATTGTTGTCGTCGAAGACAGGATGTTAGACCCTGTGGGGTAATGCAAACTGTCGGAGAGAGAAATGTTGGGTGTAATTCTGCCTTCTGGGGCCCTTTTTTTTAAGACAATATGACTACTTAATGTGCACTGGAACTTGAGTAGTGAATTGGATTTCAGCTCAGATCGGCCTTGTATATCCTGCATTTTATATGATTTATATGATTGATTTTCATTTGGATTATTTTTTCGAAAAGCACCTACATAGGACAATTGACGACGGCAGTAATAAGAAGACTCTGAGACAGAATCGAACTGTCGAAGAGGCCTCTGACAGAATTTACAGCAACGAAGTCGGCTAATCAAATTACGTGCTTCTTGTCCTGCCAAAATTACATGTGAATATTTTACTTTATTACAATATGTTTCCGTCAACACAACTAACATTTAAGTATAGCATTAATACAACATGTTTCGACTTGTGACAGTCATCATCAGGCTGATCTAAGAACCGTTTAACATTTCACAGGTTTTATTTTGTGCATTTGGAATCCCATATGCATTACACCGTATAATATTGTGAGGTAACTTATCTACGAATACTATTGTATGTAATGTTAGGCACGTGGTGTGGGCGATGCTATAGCATCGCCCACACCACGTGCCTAACATTACATACAATAGTATTCGTAGATAAGTTACCTCACAATATTATACGGTGTAATGCATATGGGATTCCAAATGCACAAAATAAAACCTGTGAAATGTTAAACGGTTCTTAGATCAGCCTGATGATGACTGTCACAAGTCGAAACATGTTGTATTAATGCTATACTTAAATGTTAGTTGTGTTGACGGAAACATATTGTAATAAAGTAAAATATTCACATGTAATTTTGGCAGGACAAGAAGCACGTAATTTGATTAGCCGACTTCGTTGCTGTAAATTCTGTCAGAGGCCTCTTCGACAGTTCGATTCTGTCTCAGAGTCTTCTTATTACTGCCGTCGTCAATTGTCCTATGTAGGTGCTTTTCGAAAAAATAATCCAAATGAAAATCAATCATATAAATCATATAAAATGCAGGATATACAAGGCCGATCTGAGCTGAAATCCAATTCACTACTCAAGTTCCAGTGCACATTAAGTAGTCATATTGTCTTAAAAAAAAGGGCCCCAGAAGGCAGAATTACACCCAACATTTCTCTCTCCGACAGTTTGCATTACCCCACAGGGTCTAACATCCTGTCTTCGACGACAACAATACGGCAGACGTAGAACCTTTAATCCGTAAGGCAGAATTTAGGAATTCACGGGACATTCTAAAGGCATTTTTGAATAGAAACATAAAATTACAACTCTGTCTAATGAAAATTAGCTTTCATAAACATAATCATCTGACATTTGGTGAGTTCGGGATTATAGACAAGTCTGCACCTGCTGCAATGTGAAAGTCAACCCAGGCACGGAGTTGAATAAAATACGTCTTGAAACAACACAACTTTTCACGAATTGTCAACTTGCTTTGCAAATATGAAAGGTAGATTTGCGTAGAATTTTTTCAGTCTCCGTAACGTTGATAACTATTTAACGGCAAACGCAAAGGGAAAAGCAAACGTGTCGGCTATGAAAGAAAACACTAAATCCGCTGCTGAATGCTTATTTAAACGCCGATTACGCAAAGTTTCAAGTTTTTATGAAGTAATGAAATAAGCAATTATCTACATGAGTTCAAGGAATATTTCCGGCAAAGAAAAACACATTTAAAAAGAAAGAAACAACTTCGGAAGTTCATAAAATAAATGCAGCCTTCCACTCCACCCCCTGCCCCGGGGGAACTAAACAGGAGAACATGAAGCAGTAGAAGAGAAGTAGTTAAGAAAAAGCAACGCATGTCCAAAATCAGGTGAAATTAAATGTAAGGATATATGGAAAAGATTAAATATAAAATAAAAACCTGGCCTAATAAAACACAAGAATATGGAGAAAAATAATGCCCACCGAGTGGAAATTGACAGACTTCGGATGCTTGCCTTTTCTGTACACACGTTCAAGTAACGTTGAAATAAGTAATACCAGAACTTTTAAAGGAAATCTATGCAGTCCGAATAGGCGTGAATCTACGACGCAAAGAGAGAAACAAGAATAACACAAGTATTAGTTTTGTGCTAATACTCAACACAATAAACTTAGTGGCGGCAGTAACCTTCGAGAAAATGTTCACAAAGAAGCTTGACACAGGCTCTTGATCGCTAGGCGGAATCTCGATAGAGATTGTTCCTTAGAGTTATTAAGCACAGGTTAGAAAGTTGAAATACTTAAATGTTAGCACGATGGCGTTCTATATCTGTGAACACCCGTCTGAAACTCAAACATGGGTCTCAAACGCGCTTTTTCGCCACGTCTAATTGTCACACGTAACGGCGCTTTAGGCCAAAATACGTTGATTATATCAGTTTGGTTGTCAGTACCGCTGAAGAAAGGACAATGAGAAAATAACAGAGCGGAGACTGATTGCAGTAACGACGATAGGAAGACCGAGGATAAGATGGGAGGATGCTGTCAGAGAGGATCTGGGAAAAACTAAGATTCAGAATTGGAGTTAGATATCTATGGACATAGAAGCATAGAAGAGAACTAATGAGTAAGCCAGAACTCACAAAGAGTTGCAGCGTCAAGAGGAGAAGAATATCAATTTGGTGGACAAAAATTAAGTAACTCCATCAAAAGATGACGACTGGGTTCGTACATCAACAAATCTGGCACAAGCCATTTTCAGTATGCACTTTATGCTTACCTTCCTACAAATCCTTTAACATGACAAGGAATATGAATTTATAACCGTACAATTTACTGGTCTGTTTCTGTGCAATATTTCAATTAATAACCTACGTTAAAAATGTTGTTGTTTAATATCTATGTTAAAATTGCCTGATATAAATTAAATCCGAAGTTCCGCCCTGTAGCCATATTTTTTAGACTAAGAAGTTTTGCGCTCAGTTTGTAGGTACATTCACACCTATTAGTCCTAAAAAGTTGCACGTGCGCAGCTCAAATATATCTTTAGTTACTGGCCGATGCCAAACAGCAGCTACACACAGCTTTCGCACAATCGTCATATTGTTGTATACTCTACGCACAAAAACAACGCACACATTTCAAAGGTCTGTTACTGTTTATTCGTCAAGGCACTTGCTTGTTACGCCGCTCCCAAGTCACAAATTCGCAAGACCTGCCCATTCATATCACCCACAGTAAGAAATTAAATACCTTTGTATTGTGGTGATCAAAGTTTTGTAAACTTTCATCGGTTTCTTCGTAAGATGCTGGGGTCAAATTCAGGTATGTCGGAAAAACAGACTTGCTGATAACACAAGCTCCTCTTCCCATAAAAAAGGGAAGGTAGGATAAAAACCAAACAGATTTCAGGATTCGTCATCGAAATACAAGGTAAAATCACGATACTGTACGAATAGCTAATAAATCTTCAACGAGGCCAATGTGAAATACTCGCAAACAACAAAATTGAAATTTCTTAGAATAAAGTATTTAGGACAATCCTTGAACTGAGGAGAGATAAAATGCAGTAAATATAAGATAATTACATAAAGTGATGCTTGGGGAGTGCATAACGCAGGGGAGAAGGAGAAATGTATAAAAATTCCAGAGAAGAGACAATTCTGGGAGGAAACCTAGGCCCTGATTCTATTAAACTGTACTCGTATTCTAGAGGAACGTCATGTCGAAATGTAAAATAAATCGGAGTGAGGCCTTATTGGGATAAGAAATGCATGCAGAATGTTGGTGGGGAAATTTCTCAGGAAATAAACTTACTAAGAAGTCTCATTAGAGAAGCGTTAATACTGTAGTGAATGACAAGGAGATATCAGTTTCTGTTTGGACCTTAGTAGCAAATATGGCTGATTTTGGGTTAGTAATGTTAAGGTATTCCGGGAGGCAAAGGTGTAAGGGGCGTTACTGTTTGAGTCAAACTTATGTTTGCTGTCAAGGGAGTTAAATTCAGGAATTTCAGAGTAAACAGTCTGAACCAGAGACACAGTCTATGTAGGCACCACTGATCTTCTTCTGTACGTCACAGGCCAGCTTTGCAGAGAAACAATTCTGAAACAAGTGTCGAAAACCATAGAAGAAAAACTTACATTTTTTTAAAACAGTACAAATGGGTATGACTAGAAGATGATCGGTCCTATGATAGGATTCGAACAAGCAGCTTGTTGTCCATTTACTTGCATGTAGGATACTTGTATTTTTAAACAAAAGGCAGTACCAAATTTGGGAAAGTCTAGATACTTAACCCGTCATCAGCGTGAGGGACTTTGCTCATGCATAGCTGTGACAGCAGCATTACCCAATAGCCAAAAATCTATCATCCGTTTAGCCATTCCTGTGCAAGATATGCATTGCTGGGCTGTGACACAGAAGCCTTATAACCATACCTAGGATTGCACTTACGTTAACGGATTTCCCGTCTCGGCTGAGGGCCTTTGCGTTTCTATAATAGCCATCTGGAAAAAAGAAAGATGATTATTGGACAGAACTAAAAACAATTTCACTGACAGTCCCTCCACTGCCCGCACAGGGAGGCAATTTAAGTTATCTCCACTCTACAGAACAAAACAAGAAGACGCCGGTGATGCTCCGTCTCTTCAGCACCTCCGGTGTAACATTAAGGTGGATCTTCAGGGGATTTGATAGGAGTTAAATGAAACTGGCTTAGAATCGTGTCGTGTCGACTACTATGGTATTAGCAGTGATGACTAACAGTTAGTTATAAGATAACCTAAATAAAATAGAGTAGCTACGTGTATCAAATTGAAAGAGAACTATTCAAATCTCAGGCACACGAATAACATATCTATACATACATCACTTTCGCTCTGCTGTCACTGAACTGGTTTCATCACGCCCCGTCTTAAAAAATGAGACAAACTTTTTTTTTAAAAGTCTCTCACATATTTAATTAGTCTGTGCTTGGAGCAGAACACCTTCTCAGCTTGCATGACCTTTCTGTTGCTTTACGTCATAGCTGCAATCGTTATACTTCCCGCGTCTCATTTTTAAAGAACAAGTTCTTCAGGTCGGTACTAACCTGTTTATTGCAGAACATGGTACTATGCACACCACACTGAAGTAAAGAAAAAGAGTTCCATAGATAACTGGGATTGCGTATGATTAGGTGAATGGGCAAGAATACACAGAGGTACGCTGAAGAGGCAGCGGAGACGATGGAGGATGATGTTGAGGGAATCGGTCCACCAGACTGCTTTACGTGGTGTCACTATGTATAAGAGCTGTGATGAAAACATCTGGCCTTCTATCACAATTGTCGCCGCCAATCTTAAAATAAAGGAATACTAATACTAATACTAATATAATAATAATAACAATATAAAGCATTTTTGGATGTAAATAAATGATAACGAACCACATGAAGACGGGGGTAGAGCCAACTCGCGAAAGTCAAGCCTGCCAGTACTACGTATGTTTCAGAAGACATACGTACGTCGTATAACGTAACGCTAACATAATGAATCAACGACTGTAAAAATCTATTCATAGCGCAGATTGATGTCGCACTGACGAATAAGACCTGCACTCAGGAGGCACAGGTGTCCCTATACACGCCTGGACAGGCCTTTACAACTGCAGGAAGTTGAAGCCTCCAGAATTTCTAGACAATCAGCACACGAAGGTGGCAAGGTCGTTACCCCTACGCACCGGCCGCATTTACCCCCAGGATATTCCCCCGTATTCAGAAGGCGCACAATTCACAATATAGCCTGGACACCGGAAATCGTTTCTGATTTTGTCGTGTTTTTCTTTGCTGCCCCCAAAAGAATGCTGAGATATTACTTCGACTGAACCACGCCAGCTTACTACCACGTCCCTTCCAGTCCACCTTTTATCTTTTATATCAGAGTTCGACACAATATTCCACACCGACAGCGTCGTGAAATAAACCAGCCTCCAGAGACTGATCGGTTATTCCTGCCTGCATTTTGACAGCACTATTCCAAATTGTATTGTTTACCCGTCGTGTGTTTTCTACATGAACAACTCATTCTAACAATGTCTGCAGACACGAAGCATGCTGGAGCGCATTGGCTGGGGGTTATTTGTGATCCAGGAAGAAGTCAGTGCGTGTTTTGTTGCAACAATGAGATCTGAGTGCAACGTTCTTGCGCTCTCAAGCGAAAGTAGTGATGTAATGCGGCAGGCAGTGAATCAGAAGTATTCTAGAAAACTGGGCTGTCGATGTGCATTGAACCGGACGACAGAAAGTGGAGCACGAATCGGTAACGTGTGATGTAATCATGGAAGTAATTAAAGATGATATGACAGTGAGTGACCACACGGCAACTATGTAGGTAGAGCCGTTAGCACGAGAGCTCGTCGCACGCTTTTCACCGCAGAGGTCCGGGTTCGCTGTGAAGGCAGAGCTTGTCAGATTGGTGACAGGCAAACCAGAAAGTAGGTAGATTTCTCTCTCAGTAGGTGGGGTTTCTGCTACTAACAGCATGTCATCAGTGCTCCCTGTTAAATCACCTATCATCCGGAGTATGAACAATAGGCTCGTTAGAAGACGCAGTTCTACAGCGACAGAGTGTATCACCACCCCAAGAAGAACAAGATACGAAATGTATGTAGACATAAAACTGCGGCGCGTTGCGTTATGTTTATACTTCCTGGGCTGTCCTAATAATCTGATACCACGTCACAAGAAGGCCGCGCTCTTATGGCCAAATTACGTCTTCACGTAAAATGGCCGCTATTTTTGGGCGATTTTAGCCAAATCTGGGTATTCCCGACAGAGTTCCATAAAAGTCACCGATATCAAATTTCAAGTCAATTCGTCCGGTGGGAGCAGCGCTGATACTAGTGGGTAGAAGGACAGACGTACAAACAGCCTGATAGTATTTCAACAGAAGAGAGCGCTTTTATGGCGTTTTAATGTCGCCCGCAACAATAAAACACACTTAGATCTTCATGTCAACTGCCCGATATTTTTGCCCGATTTTAGACAAATGTGGATTTTCTCGACAGGTGTTCATAAAAGTCCCCAATATCATTCCAAGGAAATTCGTCCTGTGGGAGCCGCGCTGATATATGTAGGCGGACGGAGACATGACGAATGTAATAGGCACCTTACGCGACTGTGTGTTCGAGCCTCATAAAATGACACGCAATCATCTACAGTTATGGTATTTGGAAAATGAGCAATTTCGTAACATTCCAGAAGAGCGAAGATCTCATTTGCACTACGGAGGAATCCTGAAATAACGTACACAGATATTTCGTTAACCATCACTATTGACAAGCAACAGCACTGGCATTGATTGAGTGAGCGAATGAAGTGGAGATGTTTCAAATCACCTCTGTCAGTCAGACGTAATACTCATCGCTGACTAACGATGAACACTACAGCTGCTGCTTGGACAGCTGTTAAGGAACATTTCTTACCAAAGCTGTTGAAGGGTTCCTGGCCTTGCGTTTACAGCGCGTCCTTCACGTAACCTCCCAATCACGACAAAGTCAGGTGACGCACAATCAGGTGATCGTCGCGTGCAAACCGTGGTACGTAGGTGGCCCGCCGGCGGCCCGCGACAGTTTCCGAAAATATTTAGTTTGCGTTCCATCAGAGAGCAGGACAACGGCTTTGTTTTTCATTGGCGAACAGTTAAAAATCTGGTGAACAATGCCGCAGTTGTAACGGCAATCATCCGTCTTAGATGGGCAAACATTGTATGCTGGAAACTTTACAGTGACAGACGTGACAAAACCCCGGAATGGTAAGGTCCACTCTTTCACTTCTAAACAAATTCTACTGATAATTACTGCAAGCGTAATTCAGTCTTAAGTTTATTTACTTGAATTCTCTGAATTTCTTTAAAATCATCAGGACAGAGAAACAGGATAATGTTCTCAATGACGCTCTTCCATATAATAAAATTCGACATGAATTTTTTATTAATTATTATATAATGACAACTTTTATCTTTTAATAGTTTAGTATAAAATACATTTCTCCTAAAAAAATAAAACTTTTACAGTTAAAAATTGGTTTGCTGCCCGAGCAGGGTTTGCAGATTTTTAAATGGCCCCAGCACAGTTAAGAATTGCACTGCTCCACGTTGCATTCACATGCCGGGAAAACTGCTATGAGGATATGAAAAGATACTGTGGTGCCATCTGTTGAGTACAGAGCACACTCGGTTTCGCTCGTACACACAAGAGATCCATAAAAGGTAAAGCAAAGTTCACCCTCGAACAGGCCACGAAGACCCACAGGGGGAGTAGAGGTATAGCTCTTTCTTTAACCTCAGCGCTAGACGGGGTGGGTGGCGAACGCCACGCCCCGGCCGCTTTACCCCCGGGAAAGACCCGGCACCCATTTTATAGAAGGCTGGGTGGACCTCAGAGCCGGTCTGGACAGGTGCGGAAAATCTCGCCTCCACCGGGATTCGATCCCCGGACCGTCCAGCCCGTAGCGTGTCGCTCTACTGACTAGAGATCCATAGTAAGTTACTATTCCGTATACACACGTGTCTACCCGTGT
>Ga0123355_10008088_pt1 | contig 15867 bp, 7 predicted proteins | sample TergutEmb28metaG_3_FD_89872 | JGI IMG/M metagenome (GOLD analysis project Ga0123355, IMG submission 89872) | Embiratermes neotenicus P1 segment gut microbial communities from Petit-Saut dam, French Guiana - Emb289 P1 | ecosystem: Host-associated > Arthropoda: Insects > Digestive system > Gut ...
GAAACGTCTGTCGTCACGCACTCTTTCATTGACCTTACGCACCAAATCATCATTCACCAAAGATGGACACCCATTTTGCGGTTCATCGTGCACGTTCTGTCGTCCTTCATTGAACATCCCAACCCATTTCCTAACCATGCCATCACTCACCGCATTGTCACCATACACTTGACAGATTTGGTGATGAATCTCACTTGGTAGCACATTTCTAGCGTTCAAAAAACGAATTAGAGACCGTATTTCACAGTCGGCGGCCCCTTCAATTGTCTTAGACATGTTTAACGCAAGGAACAAACATAAACATAACACGAAATTCACGAAATGGCGTCTGTGGCCTCTCAGTTGATAGAGGAAGTCACTGCACATGCGCAAAGTGACAGTCTCGAGGATGCGCTAGAGATATGCGCAGACGGTATTTACTTTCCGAATAACCTACGTATCTACATATTATATACTGTGCATTAGTTGGATAATAAAGTGTTTAATTATCATCGATGCACGGTGCAAACATGAAGATTTTAGAATGTATTGTTTGTCAGGTAGACGGACAAATTTTAGGGCGCTGAACCGTTATTTAATCTTAAAAGACGCTAGCATTATTATTCCATCCACAAAGTTGCACATGTTCCATTGGAAGTATCGATAAAGGTAATAATGCGGTTGTTTACTGGAAATTAAACAAGATCAATCACGTATTTGAATTTTAATCACCAGAATGTAGGAAGATGCTGTGTTTGTATTCTTTCGTGCTTTTCTTGTGTAGTTGCTGACATTAAATCTTTTTATCTAGCAACAATTATTCAAATTCGTTTTCTATTCATCTAGAAGTTCAGAACTTCCATAAAAATTTAACCCTTTTTCATATTTTTCTTTCGACGAAGAAGACATTTTTATACAAATTTTAAAATTTTGCACATTAGGCACTTATGAATATTTTGGTGATCTTCCTGCATTCTGACCCCATCTAAGTGCCAAGCATTTCCGCGAATGTGACTTTGATGCATGAAACATTAAACAACAATTAAATCATCGTTAAATTTTAGGCCTCTGGTAGCCTAGCAAAATGGATTATCGTATTAAACTCATCTACCTAAGAGGATTCCGAAAGATGACACATTTGTGGATACTGTGGCATTATTCTCATGGCAGGATGTAAGTTGATTCGCAAACAAATCCTTAATCTGAACGTTTTAACCATTTAAATACGAATGTCAGGCTGCTTTATTTAAAGACCCAGTCCGTACCGCGCTGTAAACACTTTTCATCTCGGTTATAAAATCCAACCAGTTTATGACGTAAGTGGCACAAGTCGCTGTTTGTTCTCAGATAAATACAAAACACATAAATACAGTGTGGGCAGACCGTACAGTTGTTGAATGTTAAAGTGTTGGTGCATCACGTGACCAGTGGGCTTTAAATGTTAAACTGTGATTACTTATTTTTAAAATATATACCCTTCCTAACTACCAAACTAACTTTTTAAGTTTTAAGCTAAGATTAACTTTTTAAGTTCGTAACATGCATTTTGATTAATTAATATTTAAAATCATGCTCCCATATAAGCACAGGTCTTCCACGTGATTTTTTCCCCACGGTCTGTACACTGTATGCACCTCTCCTGTCTTCCATACGTACCACATGCCCCGCCCATCTCCTTGATTTTATCACCAGAATATTCTTCAGTAAGGAGTGCAGATCATTAAGCTCCTCATTATGTAGTTTTCTCCACTTCCCTGTTACCTCTTCCCTCTTACGCCCAAATATCCTCCTCAACACCGTATTCTAGAGCATGTTTAGCCTGTGTTTCTCACTCAATATGACAGACCAAGTTTCACACCCATACAAAACTCAGACGAAATTATAATTGCGTATATCTTAATATTTACATTTTTGGATTTAAAAGTATGCAGACTCAGTACGTATTAAACAAGTAGCTAATGACTATACTCAGTTGTTCACCATCTGCTTCGTCCCAGACGATAAAACATCAAGCTACCTGACCACCGCAAGTAGACATAGCCGTAAAGCGAAAGCATATAGTGACGTGGCCACACACAGCATTTTTCACATTTGAATATTCTTAAATATAGACGACTCGAATTATAAATTTAACGAACAAATATATTTGTGATTCTACACTCTGGTTTCTGTCTGCTGTGCTACAGAGAGTATCCAGTTCCGAGTACTTTCTTTTTCAGGACGCCATAAGAAAGGACACTACATTGTTTGCCACATTCCATTCATTTTACTTGTCAGTGAACCCCATGAAGGTTGGAGAGAGGCATAAAGTGGGAAACAGGCAAAGAAAGAAAATTATTGGAAATTAGATAAACAGGAACAAGTGATGCCGCTTCGTATTGAGGATACAATATTTCCAGGCTTCGCCCGCTCGTCCTTTTGATTAAAGTCGTATGAAAGAGAAGACTTCATAAAATCAGGTCTGAAAACATCGAAATATTGTTCAAAATATGAGTTTCTAGAGACACACTAAATATCCTTCTTTGAAATAATGTGAAATGCTAACTTAATGCAACAAGGTAATTTTATTGGTGTATTCTTAGCTCGACATGTTTCGGGTACATACGCCCATCAACACGAGCATTAGATGTTGAGTTGCAGAATATGGTTTCCGGCACCGAGTTTCTAGATGGGTGGTGGTCTTGAGAGCCGCTGTGTATGTCGTGTGTACGGTACTGATGGTGCGGATGGTGCCGTGCGCTGCACCATCCGCACCATCAGCACCGTACACACGACATACACAGCGGCTCTCAAGACCACCACCCATCTAGAAACTCGGTGCCGGAAACCATATTCTGCAACTCAACATGTAATGCTCGTGTTGATGGGCGTATGTACCCGAAACATGTCGAGCTAAGAATACACCAATAAAATTACCTTGTTGTATCAAGTTGGCATTTCACATTTCATAAGGAAGATACACGGTCAAACAACCCTCATCCTTCTTTGAAGTACGTTTATTCCATGCCGTGAATTATTATTTTGTGCATTTAGCTGGTGTAATTAAAGAGGTGTTTGAATCTAAATACTCATTAAAGGAACCAGCTGTACTGTCGTGTGAATGAAGTTTGCACAACATGCAGGGTTTTTGAACGTCACAGCATGTGGTGAATATAATAACTACAGCGATCTGCGGGAATTAAAATGTCACAAAACAATTGTATAAAGTTCCTCTGCAGCTTGTTAAAATCAGGCATTTTATGTAACTCACGAACCTTGATGGAATTGTGACCCACTGGGTATTAAGTATATTCAGATAATAGTCAAATTTAACAGCTCCTTTAAGTCTACTTCGGATGAAGTATGCAATTACGTAACCGCCCTGTTAGTTAAAACCACTTGCAAAATTTGTAGCACCAAATGTGTTATCCAATTTATTAGGTTCATCTTTTCGCGTGGAAAAGCGACAGCATTCGAAGAAAACGTGATGACCGAAAAGTACAATCTGCAAGTTCTTTTGAAAATCAGTAATGTTTTTTTTTTCTCGTCAATTTGTTTAAGTGGGTGACTTCACGAAAATTGGTAGGCCTTAGTAATATGTTTCGTTTAATGCCTCACCGTTAAGCGGCGTCCGATATTTTAGTTTGCAGCTACGGTTTCTGGTTAGTGACTACAGGCCATCGAACAGAATTTTCAGTCGTGAATTTCATCCAGGATTACTCAACACCCAGTTCGTACTGAACAAAAAACCCAATATTTCTTTAACAGAATGTGGACAGTCACTGTTGTGTTGCGAAATTTTATCTATTCTTCGTGACAGTCACAAGTATTAATCTGAAGCGACCTGCAAGCAATTGGAACTTTCGAACGCTGATTCTATCAGTCGTGCAGACAGAAACTTTAAAGTGAAACATCGAATCGTCATTTGCCTAATAAATTTAAATAAAAATTAACATTAAAAAATAATCAAGAGACCCATAAACTTCGGAAAGTTTTATTGAGAAGGGCAAGTGCATCCTTATACGGAGTCCAAAGAAATCTACCGCACGTTGGAACTTGGCAGTTTGGCACAAATAAGCTGCTGAGATTACGTGATTAGTAAATTAAACTGGGACATGAAATAAATGACTGTGATCTTTCAAAAGTAATGGATTATCCAAATTGCATGGCAACTGAAAACGATGATTTTTTTTTTACGCGCAAGGAAATTTATTTCATGTTATTTAGGTCTCAATTATCACGACTCGTCGAATCATAGGACGCAATGAGCCACTTCCTGTATGCACCATTATGTTGAACTGACAGAACTGCCGACACAATTTGAATGGCATTTGAAGAGTCTAGTGCTCATGCGCTTGCACGTATGGAGAGCATGAGATTACCCCTAATTTTTTGAGTTGTAGAATATTTTAAAATAAACTTATATAATGTTCAATTAGAAATATGAACAACTATTCTAGTCACTTTTATGTATCAACTGAAAATTTAATATTTTTAAAGGAAATGCAAAAGGGTTTTCCGCAGTAAGTGAACTTTCCTGTAACTGTCGTTCCTACCATATATACAGGGTGATTAAGGAGAAGAGATCAATTTTTTTTCGGATGTGACCGTGTCTGTCATTGTGAGAACAAAATGTATATTATCCCGCGTCTAATTCTGAACGGTTACCGAGATACAGCTGTTTGGATATCCAGATCTATCTCTGTTAGAGTTTTGTTTGTGGCATTGGATGAAGAACGAAGTTTACAAAACAAAGCTGGATACACCAGACGAATCGCTCGCTCACATTTTGGATGCTGCTGCCCGCCTAAAGAAACGTGAAGATCAACTCAGACGAACAACACGCGATCTTTGCACACCAGTTGCAAAGTGTGCTGAGGGTGACGGTGGGATTGTCGAACATTTATTGTGAACTGTAACAAATCTGTCGTTTTGATGTAACAAAATTTGTTATTTAAACATTAATTTAACATTACAATTAAATCAGAAATAAGTAATTTCTCTTTCTTTACTGCTATTCACAATGCTTTTGTATTTGTAGCTTAAAAGAACTCTATCTCGGTAACAATTCAGAATTAGACATGTTCTTATGAACTTCCTTCTCTCATAACGGATACTATCATCTCCAAAAATATTGACTTTTCTTCCTGAATCATCCTGTATTTGTAAGCGTATGATATCACCATAAATTACGGCAATGAGAGAAAGATTTATAATTAAAATTTATACCAAATACAAGGTAACGCGCCTTAGGCAGTGTGATGTTTGCTGCAATTTGAAATCCTGTATGTGTTACTGGTAACATTACAGCTGTGTTATCCCAGCCACCAACCACCACACTATCAAGTTACCCATCACACCCGATGTGCGGATTGTCGCTATCGCCGCATCTGAAGAAACCCCTTGTTCAGACCGTCTATAAGCGCCGTTAGGCAAATCTCATTTCTTATTGAGCGGTCGCCACAAGGAAGACCGCGAATTGTTGTAGGAACTAGTTCACAATACAGTACTTCTGGCATCTGCGATAGTGGGAATCTAAACCCGAAGCTGTACCGGTCTTCCTTACTGCAAGGATCGTGCCGAGCTTCTAAACAGACTGGTTCAGGAGCTGCAAAGGAATTACTGAAAGGCTGTCATTTCTGATTTACCCAAAACCGTATCTTTGAGATAAAAAGTTGAGCTAAGGCGTTATCTTCCGCGATCTTCGACCAGTTGTTGAAACAGAGTAGTTCCTATGTGTATCATATTGTTCCTTCAGAGCGTATATTTTGATATGAACCTCAAAATAAACAACAGTTATTTACTCAAACACCATTCGCAAGTCGGTTTTTGTAACGGAAAATCAACACGTCTTCAGTTAGGAATCGAATTTGTAAAGGCCAATTAATCTAATTTCATAGTTGGAGTGTAAATGCATGCGCTCAGGCTTCCGACGCTGTCTGAATGAGTTTTTCACTCCTCTGGGGTAATTAGCAGCGATGTTCGGTATTAGGGGTAATAGACGTTTCGAGACATTCTGTCGTCCCCATCTTCGAAGTCCCAGCAGTCGAGGAAGACCCTTGAAAATGGGACCGATATGCTGTCCTGCAACGTCTGTTAAATTAACCCTTTTCCTGCTAACGTGGAGAATAGGATGCAAAGGGCAGAGGGGATTTATCTCGGCGTTTAAAGGGTTGATACCAAACATCGCTGCGCACCATACAGGAAGAGGTTACACGTGTAAGGGTTAGTTGCTTGTGGAAGATGTGAAGGGCAAGTTTCTGTTGAGAGCTGAGCTAAACCAAATTATATGAAAGTTGTAACGGGGGCTTAGCAAGTGTGTGGAGAGGACGGACGAACTTGAAATTATGGGGGCTTTAGGAAGTACATCTGAATACCTCCGAATGGACGTACACATTGTGTGAATTTTATGCTTTTTACAACGTGCATTGATTTATAATCGTGTAATATACACCAACAAAATGCACATTTCCTAAATTCATATTTTAATTTCTAATTTTTTATATCTTCTACATGTTTCGAACCGGAGGTTTCATCTTCAGGAAGAAGGCTGTATGTACACGTTGTGTTTACGTGCATCAGTATAAGCAGACTTATAGGTATAAGATTGTGTGGGTGATGTTAAACACACTATACCTTCCTTGTACCTACAACCCTCTTCCTGAAGATGAACCCCCGGTTTCGAAACATGTAGAAGACATATCGGAAAAATTAAAATGTTATTTTTTATCTAGACCAACAAATTCGCAACATGTATAAATATATTAATAATGTTTTATATATCGTAAGTACTGCTACATGTTTCGATGCATCTGCGTCATTTTCAGGAAGTCGTGTCCTTCTACTTTGCTAAAGTTACAAAAATCCTTAAGGTTAAAAAACCAATAAAATCAGTACATTAAAATGTTGACATGTGTGACCGTTACAGTTGATGATAAACTACAGCCTATACAACGCTGGGAGCTGTCATCTATTGTAATTAAAATACATGGATGTTGTTAGCTTGGTGGCTGTATATACAGTCCGGAGTGTCCGGTAGGCGTGATTCATATGTTGGTGTTTCCCCTGTGCGAATTCGTAAACATAATGATTTTTGTAACATTTGAAAAGAAGAAGAATAAGACTCCCTGAAGATTATGCATATGCGTCCAAACACATAGCAGTACTAACGATATACAAAATATTGTTAATATATGTATGTTGTGCTTTTGTTGGTCTGGATAATAAACTGTACAAGATGTACGGCACATGCATTAAAATAATATTTTAGCAGAGGTGCATTTTGTTGGTTTATGTTGTACGAACACATTTTGTGCTGTCAATTCGAACAAAACATAACACTAGAGCCACTGCTCTGTCGTGTAATTTTCAGCTGTGCAGTTTGTTTATTTACTGTGCGTGAGATTCGAACGTGAGCGGCCATAAACTGCAGTCCGACATTATTTGACGGCTCATTGCAATAAATTAGCACCCGAACTCTTTGGGAATGTATTTTAGGTGCGTTCACAATATTGCGAAAGGGTAACTGTTAGGTTCGTCTTGTCTGTCCGTCTGTCCGCGTAGAACAACTCGGCTCCCACTGAACGGATTTTCATGAAATTTTATATATGAGCATTTTCCGAAAATCTGTAGGAAAATTTAAAATTTCGTTAAAATCGAAAAGAATAACGGGCACTTTACATGAAGACGCGCGCACTTTTACGACAATTTCTCGCTTAAGTCTGCTTAAAATGACAAATGCTGTGAACAAAATTTTGTAGAGAAAATCAAAGCACGCGTTTTATGTTCAGTACCTCTTTTTCCCGAAAATCGTGCCGTGTATGAGGTAATGTGTAAGTATATGGTGGATTCAGACAGGAATCACATTACAGTACGGAGCATGCGCTGCGCATGCTGCATAACTGAGTCTACAGACACATACTCAGTATATGCAACACTTAATGCTTTTCCAAGGAAACAGTGGGTTACGCGAAAGCGTCTCGTGATTGCTTTTATGCGTACACTGCTTCTGTTGTTTGGTACAATAACGATGCTTGATGAAGTTACTGCAGCATCAGCAGTGTTCCGCTATCTGGAGCTCTAAGACCGTGTAAGATAAGGAACATCATCGTCTAAGTACGAGCATTATGACTACCGTACTTTGTAGTGTCCGTGATACTACGTAAGTGGGTCCCCGTCACCACGGCATGGCGCGCCTTCAGGCTGCGGATGGAGAAACGGCCTCCAGTGTGGAGGGTAGCTGCGAATATATTGAATAAGCAGTAGCGGAGACCCGACAAGGGGTTGTTCTGCAGCTTGGGGGTTGTGCGAGGTGCTAATAACTCCTCGTCGTAAAAACGTATCATGTTACGAATTGTTGACACGGAAAACCTCGGACCTGGACTGGTATTTTGTAGAAACTAAGCATTGGAAAAGGAACGTGAGATTATGGATCTTCAGGAAGTGGGATGTGGGGGCATGGACTGGATCGAGATGGCTCAGGATAGGAATAGGTGGCGGGTACTTGTGAATGGGATAATGAACATTCGGGTTCTATAAAATGCGGGGAAATTTTTTACTGGTGGAGAAAGGGTCAGCTTCTCAAGAAGGACTCTCTTCCATGAAGTGAGTAATTAAGTAAGTAAGTAAGTAAGCAAGCAAGTAAGTAAGTAAGGTGCGGTAATGAACCTTCGGGTTCCGTGAAATGCGGGGAATTTCTTGACTAGGTGCAAACCAGTTAGCTTCTCAAAAAGGACTCTGCACCATGGAGTGAGTGAGTAAGTAAGTATGGACTTTGTAGTGTGATGCCGTGTTGCGTGGCGTGTAATTACCAACGTTCCAATGAAATATGCTGTGTCCTCCTTTGCGGTAGAAAAGTATCTACCTAAGTATATTTTTTCTCTCTGAGAATACCGTCAAAGGAACTATGTTTGTGTGCTTTTGTGCCTACTGATTTGAATCATCTGTAACCCTTCTGTCATTATAGCATCTAATTACGCCGCTTCCGGTATTGCAGGCGGATAGGTGCATAAAATGTACTCTTATCTGTAAAATACTAGAAATTTAGTTCTCAAAGTTCCCTTTGTATATTTGATACGTGCAAATAGCCCTTCCTGCTCAAAAGCACAACAGCCTGGATGGCCGAAATGGCACTGAATCTGTTCAGCAGTTTTCGAGTTATATATATATAAAAAAAAAAACATAAGTCGTTTTATTTGCATCGCAAATCACGAGATCTGACCATGAAATATAGAATGTATTAATCGTATATCACTTTGTTTATGTACGTAAGAAACACCTGCGATAGGCTAATGTGGATATGCCTCCTCATTCCCGTCCGTCTGTTCGCATGGAACAGTTCACCTCCCGCCGGTCAGATGTCCGCAAAATTACCTGTTTGTTATTTTTTTTTACTGAGATCCGTGAACCCGTTCGCGTTTCAAATAATTCGGACAAAGATAATAAAGAAGTGACATGAAGACCCAAGTACGCGTGTTTCATCTCACCGTGATTGGTTTTTAAATTGAATAAATATGTTTTCTGTGTTGTTCGAGTTGAGATGGGAGGAAGAATAGATACATAAAATAACAATGAAGGGCAGTCAGTAGTTAATATAGGTCTTTAAGGGACAAATGCAAAACAATACGATGCCTCGCCATGCTCGACATATCGATTATAATCGATTGTAGATATGTTATTTAACGCGGACAGAACTTATAGTGTGTGTGTTTGTTAGTGTAGTTAGTGGCAATAAATATTTCAGATATTCTGATCCCAGTCAAAATTTCCTCATCTATAAGAACTTATGTATGAGAAGGACTAACTCTGAAAACCGCTTGTGCATTAATGTTTTGTAAAATAAAAGAAGAAAAAAATTTTTCAGTAATCAGTGGGAGACACGCCACAAGGAAGGGTCGTTTACTTCTTTATTCCGTGGGCAAAATACAGTTTTATTGAAGAACATTTAGAGAATTTAAATTTAATTTGGTGTTTGTTTCTGTATCGCGTGTGTATAGGGTCTTGGTGGGGAAACCGGAGGGAAGGAGACCACTGGGGAGACCTAGGCGTAGATGGGTGGATAATATTAGGGTGGATCTCCAGGAGGTGGGATGTGGGTATATGGGCTGGATTGGGCTGGCCCAGGATAGAGACAGGTGGCGGACGCTTGTAAGTGCGGTAATGAACCTTCGGGTTCCGTGAAATGCGGGGAATTTCTTGACTAGCTGCACACCAGTTAGCTTCTCAAGAAGGACTCTGCACCATGGAGTAAGTAAGTAAGAAAGTAAGTAAGTAAGTTTGTTTCTGTATTTGGAATTGCATAGCAACCTTTTCTTTGCGATTTTAAAACGTTTGGACAAAGATTTTTTGAAACTGTGTAGAAAGAATAAGAGGGGTGTCACAGTATAAAAGATCGCAATAGGCTGTACAACAGATGATACGTGATACAGTACAAATGTAACTCTCTTTTCTGTACCTCGGACCCAGTTGATAATTCCGACTTATGATGAAAGGTACTCCGTAATTTTGAAGTTTTCCATTCCATGCATTCTTCTAATAATAAACACATTTTAACTTTACCAAATAAATGCACAATTTTTATTCTTTACACACATTTACTTTATTTTTCCTAAGTGTTTCATTTCCATGTGCACCATCATGCGGATTTACACTCATATTGAACAGCTTTATGACCATATCTGGTTTTAATTAACGGCATAATAGTTCTCCCTAATGATTGTGCACGTGGCACTGAAACATGTAGGAGACTTACAATAAATGTATGTAAAGAATAAATATTGTGCCTTTAGTTGGTAAAATTAAAGGTGGTTACTTCGTAATGTTGGCAATAATTATGGTAGACACGTTTGTATTCTTCTTAATCCCATTTACGTTTTAATTTGAGTGTTTACTAATTGTTTACAGTCTTAGATATATGATATTGACAAAGACGTAAAGCGTCCTTTGTTGAAGAAGAACATTTCCGTAAAATTAACAGCCTTTGGGTGCTTAAATTTCATTCGAAATATAAAACCTTATGTTTATGGGGCCGTGCATCATCTTGATAGTTGAGTAAAGAGAAAACCAACTTGATGCCACTTATTTTAATATATTATTCAATGTTCATTCAATGCTCAACATGTTTCGGCCGTTAATACGACCATCTTCAGGAGCCTGCGACTAATTCGTTGTTATTTCATGGGTTGTATCTGTAAGAAGTATAGAGGAATTGTGTTAGCGTGTTATTTTACACAATTCCTCTATACTTCTTACAGATACAACCCATGAAATAACAACCAATTAGTCGCAGGCTCCTGAAGATGGTCGTATTAACGGCTGAAACATGTTGAGCATTGAATGAACATAATAAAATAAGTGGCATCAAGTTGGTTTTCTCTTTACTCAACTGAAATATAAAACGTTTGAAGCCAGTCATGAAAGGCGAAGACAGTCTGTGTCTAGAGACTGCTCATTTATACAACCAACAAATGTATATCCAATATGAATAACAATGCATTTATTTGTCTACTGCTACGTGTTTCAGCGGAACTACGACATATTCAGAGCGTCTATACACAAATACTTAAAACTTTCTAAACTATATTAGATTGTACTGTTAATGACTACAATATTCAATAAGAAATAGACAAATAACCATCGAACACAACTTTATGTAAAGTAAACAGCTGCATGTTTCGACATTATAGAGTCAACATCTGGCTGGCTTTTAGAACATATTAAAAAGTATACGTTTGACACTGTGGAAGGAAGATCTCACTTTTTAAAGTGACAACTGTAATATTGTTGTATTTGTGCAACTAAGTTCAAAAGTGTAAATTTTCCTAGAATGTGGTTAAAATTCCGCATGCCTGCTGTAATACATAACAACAGTAATACATATTACATATCATTTATTCCTGCAGTTAAAATCAAAATTTTTAAAATATATCTCATGTACTGTATTGTTTTGTTTATCACATGTGCATTTGTTTGTTTTATAAATGAAAAATTTAATCAAAATACGTGGAATAAGTAATGTCAAAATGTGTCTCGATATATTAATATATTCACTTTATACGTACTTCGATTGTAGCAAATTGTCATTAAGGGTAACGAAGAACAAAATAACACTCAATACAGTTTACACTCCGTACTAATCGGAGTGTTTCACTCAATCCATTGACCGTACTTGTGGCTGGCTGACGGGGGAAATCATTTGCGGTACTGACTGATTTCCCTCGTCCTCAATTTACAGCTTTGTTTAAAGCGAGCCTTTCGTAAATTTCACCACTTAACATGCCGCTTCTAGTGCTGAGGTTACCGACGCGTGGAGTTGCACTTCCATCCCTCCGTACGTCGCACGGCGTGTTGTTTAATTTAGTGCACAAATAGACACTAATTTTACTTTCGATATAAAGTCACGAATTGAAGCAATTTTTGATCATTTCACTGTGTATACTGTTGCATTTTGTGCCTTAAAATACGAGCGAGTACCAAATGGTCAGTGAAATAGAATTCGGGATTACTTCCGTGTGAGTTATTCCACACGTATCGTGTCGTGTCGGCGAATTAACTTGCATCGGATTGGTCATGCGCAGTGCACAAAAATAAATTATTAACACTTTATCTTTTCCCACCCCACAGACGAGAGGCATGAATAAGTGATCTGATGGTAGAAGCTCCCTTGGTTGAAGTTGCAGTAAATGAAGAGATTCTGAATAAAGAAATAAACAAATAAATCAAACCGTTGTCACAACTCTCGTACTTTTCACTGTAGCAGTATGTTTCGACCCTAATGGGCCATCTTCAGGCTACCATTCAGAGCCTGATGATGACCCGTTAGAGTCGAAGTATATTGCTACAATAAGAAGTACCAGAGTTAGTTGTGTCAGCGGTTTGCATTTATCTGTTTAGTAACTGATTTTACGAGAACACAAAGCGATGTGTAACTTTGAAAAAGACGAGATTAAACAAACGGTAGTGCAGGCGACCTTTGCTTTACGCTTCTTAGCGAAAGCGGATAATTCGTTAGAAAACAGTTTAAGAATACTGGACACTTGTTGTGCGGAATGTGAGCGCAGACCTTGACAGCAACCTCAGGGGTGAAGCAATCAACTGATAATGAAGCGCTGACAACGAACGAGATAATGTTATGAGCGAGTTCTAAGCGCAGAGAGGTCGCTCGAGGTGAATTTAGAAGACGTACGGGATGCTCTGATAAATTATGAAGACCACTTGACTTGCAAAGAGGGTGTTCTGATAAATTCGGAAGATGTTTTGACTTAAATACCTGGTGTTCTGATAAATTTTGAAGAAGATTTACATTGCAAAGCGCGTCAACAAGTATTGTACTGACCAGTGTGAGCAGGAAGAGGCGATAGTGTCTTAGAGACCTGTGTAAATTTATGACAATTGGGAATTATCCGGAAAATTTAATTGTGTGCACTGGATAAAGAAATTTCAGGAGAAAGTGTCAGCTGTTTGGAAGGTGCGCAGATTTCGCCTGACCGTTTTTCTGATATAAGAGATTCGAAGAAGCAGACGTTAGAATTATGGATCTGGAAGTTTTGATGGTACGATTAACGGTGAAGTGTATAATTTGGAAATTTCATTTGGTGATCTCTTTGAAGGGTCGAATTGATTGGTAACGTTTTGCATAGGGACTACCATATGAAATAAAGATCTTAAAGGAAAGGTAGAAAGAAGGACGGTATTGACGGTAAGACAAAGGAGACGTAAAGCAGCGAATGGATGACCTTAAGGAAAGGAAAGGATAGGATGCCGGAAATGGAAAGAAGAAGCACTAGATAGCACGCTGTGGAGAGATCGGTTTGGAAGAGGCTAAGAAACTATCGTAAAGCAGAATGAATAAATAATGGTCTTTGAAGCGAGGGGTTTCGTTTGATGAATTTAAATTGGGACGTCTCATTGAGAAGCAACAACTGAGCGGTAACGTAGCTAAATTTCTTCATGCCTGGGGGTGAGTAATCGATTTCACCAAACAGTCTGATAGCAAGTAAAAACACTTTTTCTGGGGAGGGTTGAACTTACGAAAATAATCTGAAATTTGTGTGTAGAAATGACAGATTTTTTGAAAATGAAATAACAGACATACATAGTCAAAGAGACGGTAAGAAATGCAGGTCTGCATTTGTTGTATGATTGCAAAATAAAGAAATATTAGGGGAAAATATGCAGTGCTCCTAAGTACAGCATGCAAAGTATTAATTAACTACAAATTGCATGTAAATAGACCTACTCCTCCCCCCACCATCCAGTTATCAAGATCTGATGTAACAGCAAACCTGTCACGACTTGTATTGCAATTTACCGTCCTTGATTGTCCGCTTTGAGATAAAGAGTCTGCGTATTAAATTATTGGGCTCTGTGTGGTCTCTACAAAGTAGGAATTAGATTAGCAGTACCATTGCCAATTTCCAATACTGACACAGCCAAATTATCCTGATTTCTGTCGCGGTTTTTGTCAGTTTAACGAATCGTATTACTTCCGCCTTCCATAATCTTACCTAACCATCATTCCTAATTATCCTACTGGATTTCGCGTTCCGGCAGCATTCCTTGGTATTTGGGAGGACCAGGTTCAAATCCCAGTCCTGCTATCTTAACATTCATTCCGTGCAATGGGATTATATTGCTTATTTATAAGACCAACATTAGCACGTTCATTGTACACAGAGACACAGTTTCTTATTTCCCTTTACATGATTCAGCGGCCACAAGCTTTCATCAAGGGACATATTTTAAAATAGTTGAGTAAAGAGAGACCACCTTGATGTCACTTGCTACATTATTTCTTTATTTAATTCTCAACATGTTTCGGATGTATTAACATCCGAAACATGTTGAGAATTAAATAAAGAAATAATGTAGCAAGTGACATCAAGTTGGTCTCTCTTTACTCAACTATCAAGATGATGCACGGTCCAATAAACATAAGATTAAAAAATATTAAAAAATATTTAAATAAGATACATTTCCAATTGCAATACGACATTTTTCATAGTTATTTTGACAACTATGGACAACACAGTAAAATATGATATGGATATTGGTGTATATACTCGCTTATGATGGCGAATAGCTGCCTAAATAAGCAGAAAGATGTAGTAAATTATTCTGTAGTGTGTACTGTACTGAAACTCAACAGTTCTAATAAAATGCTCGGTACAGAGCCTAAAGTCGGCCACGACCAATTCTCTAACTTCCCTTACAACGCATTATTTACCAGTCATCCTATCATTCAGCGCTGTATAACCTCTACAGTTGATGTAGTTCCAGTTAGAACACACAGACTACAGACATAGTACTGTGCGAATTGTGAACACGTCCAGCGGGAATAGTTCATAGCGCTTCGGGTTTCTGGTATACAGACTAGATTTATGTCCCGCTGGTGGACGTGTAGATTATTTTAAAATGCTAGTAGCACGTTCGCGGCGATAGCTATACTGTTTTGCATATTTCGAACACACTGTTGGGAAATAGTTCACATGTCGGGATACAAACTGCGTGCTCCCGTCGACATGCACTACGCCTTGTTAATCAATCAATCGCCTACTGCTAATCCGTTTTTGTTATAGTAACACCAACGCAAATGATTTCATCCAATTTGCTTTTCATCGCGACCTGTGGAATTTATGAGCCAACATGAGTACCGCGTGTTTCACTCGTCGCATTTGACGTCACATGACCTCGGTTCGTGATAGTCTGTGGCGATATTTTGAAGTCAGAAGTTCATCTGATGTACACACTACAAATATTGCCATTCGCACTTTAGAAAGCACTGCACCTTGTAAATTATTCCTTTTTGGGTAATTCCCCAGCGTCTGAGTTCTAATTGCCGACGTTTCGGAACTCACTATCGGTTCCATCTTCATAGGCAGGTGAATGAATACTTCATTCACCTGCCTATGA
>Ga0123355_10008089_pt1 | contig 15867 bp, 6 predicted proteins | sample TergutEmb28metaG_3_FD_89872 | JGI IMG/M metagenome (GOLD analysis project Ga0123355, IMG submission 89872) | Embiratermes neotenicus P1 segment gut microbial communities from Petit-Saut dam, French Guiana - Emb289 P1 | ecosystem: Host-associated > Arthropoda: Insects > Digestive system > Gut ...
AATATTAATGAGTCTGATCGCATACCGCAAATGGCATCAATGAATTTTGATGCCTCAGTTGAACAACTGTTCCTTCCTCTTATATGTGGAGCTACAACGTATATTGTGGATAATGAATTGAGAGTAGATTATTTCAAATATAATACATTTTTACGTGATAATGCTATAACGTATATAAGCGCAGTTCCATCTTGGCTAGAAAGTTTTAATCTAAATGGAGTAACTAGCTTGAAGAGAGTAATGGGAGGGGGCGAGGCGTTTTCAGCTAATTTACTGAAGAAGTTAAAAAATCAACCTGAGATTTATAATATCTATGGTCCAACAGAGGCGACGATCATATCAATCCTGTATCAAATAAAACCAGGAAAAGAAAGTTTTAACATTCCGATTGGTAAGCCAATAACAAATTATCAAGCTTACATTTTAGATGTTGACAATAAACCATTACCAATAGGGATAATCGGTGAACTTTGCATCGGAGGTGTTGGTCTGGCTCGTGGTTATCTAAATCGTCCAGAGTTAACAGCAGAAAAATTTGTTTCAAATCCATTTATTCAGGGGGAGCGCATATACCGAACTGGAGATTTGGCAAGATGGCTACCAGATGGAAATATAGAATTTTGTGGTAGGATAGACCATCAAGTAAAGATTCGTGGCTTTAGAATAGAACTAAGTGAAATAGAAAATCAGCTTTTAGAGTTTGAAGGCATCATAGAAGTAGTTGCGTTAGTTAGGGAAGATAAAGTAGGTGACAAATATCTGTGTGCCTATCTGGTAGCAAGAACAGAAATAATGATATCCGAACTTAAACGACATTTGTCTGAAAATCTACCTGATTATATGGTGCCATCATATTTTATGCAGTTAGAAAAAATACCACTTACGCCTAATGGAAAGGTTGATAGAAAGGCTCTACCAATACCAAAAGGCGGAGTAGGTGAAGAGTATGTAGCACCTCGAAACAAAACAGAAGAAGCCTTGGCAGCAATATGGAATGAAGTGTTAGGTAGAGATAGAGTGGGGATTTATGATAACTTCTTTGAGCTAGGTGGGGATTCAATCAAAGCAATACGTATTGTATCAAAGATGAGAGAAGCAGGCTATGATCTGAATGTCAAAAATATCATGAGCGGACGAACGATTGAAGCGATAAGTGAAGGGACAGAAGTGGCGGAAGAACTCACTTATGAGCAAGGTGAAGTGATTGGAAAAGTGAAATCAACTCCGATTATACAATCATTTGAAAGTTGGAAACTAGCAGAACCACATCACTTTAATCAATCAATGATGGTAAAGGTTGAAGGAGGATCTAAACAAGTAGAAAAAGCGATTCAAGAAATTGTGAGTCATCATGATATATTAAGAGCAGTGTATAAAGAAGGTAGCTTATATATTTTAGAAAATGATGGGAAACGCTACGAGTATGAAACATGTGATTACCAAAAAGTACATGATCTAGAAAACAAGATAGAGCAAAAATGTAATGAAAAACAAAGCAGTATGAATCTAACGAAAGGTCCGTTATTTAAAAGCGTTCTATTTCAAACAAAAGTAGGTAACTACTTGTTTATGTGTGTGCATCATTTAGTAGTTGATGGTGTATCATGGCGAATCTTAATCGAAGACCTTCATAATGGTATCATGCAACAAAAAGAAGGAAAAGAGATTAAGTTACCAAAGAAGACAGCCTCTTTTAAAGAATGGTCAGAAGCGTTAAATGAGTATAAGGAAAGCAAGCAATTAAGAGAAGAGGTAGAGTACTGGGATAAAATAGAAGAAGAGATGGAAGCATGGGGATACCCAGGTGAGGATCAGGGTCTTGAAAGTAGCTTTAAGGATATAACCTTTGAGCTTAGCAACGAAGAGACGATGAAGTTATTAAAAGAGAGTGGAGCAGCTTACAATACTGAGGTTAATGATTTGTTGTTAAGTGGACTTGGTATGACCATTAAAGAAGTGAAGGATCAAGAAAAAGTAGTGATCACATTAGAAGGTCATGGAAGAGAGGAGCTCCATCGAAAAATAGAAGTAGATAGAACAGTAGGTTGGTTTACGAGTAAGTACCCAATCATTCTAACATGCTTTGAGGATATCGAAGAGAGTATTATTCAAACGAAAGAGATGTTAAGGAAGATCCCTAATCATGGTTTAGGTTATGGGTTGCTTTCAGAGAAGAATGCAAAGAGTGACATTGTTTTTAACTTTCTAGGAGAGATAGAAGAGGGTAGAAAAGAGTCAGGGAACATCTTTAGAGTTGGAAAAGATATATCAGAGAAAAATCTATTTATTGAAGGAATTGTGATCAATGGTATCGTACATGATGGACGACTATTGTTTGCGATTACTTACGATCAAAGTAAGTACAGTGCAAAAGAAATGAGCAAATTAGCTAGTGTATACAAAGCGAAGCTTTTAGAGGGAGTTAATTATTGTAGCACTAAAGAAGAAACCATCAAAACCTCTTCTGATTTTTCTTGGAAAAATGCTAATGATAAATCTCTTGATGTTTTAAATGGTATTTTTAATAATCTTAATCTTGAAGATATTTATAGTTTAGCTCCTATGCAAGAAGGTATATTGTTTCATTCTTTAGAGAACTTAAATTCAACATCATATCTCCTCCAAAATATCCTTAATGTTGAAGGATCACTTGATGATCAAGCATTAGAAAAAGGATTGAATCTTCTCGGAAAACGTTATGATGTAATTCGTTCTGCTATCGTTTATGAGAAACTAGATGAGCCAGTACAAGTGATACTTAAAGACAGAGATATAGCGTATAGTCTCATTGATATAAGCGACTTAAAAGCAGAAGAACAGAAGTATGAGCTAAAGAAAATCATCAAGAATGATTTGGAAAGAGGCTATCATTTTATAAAAGATAGTTTAATTAGATTAACACTCATCAAAATGGGGTCAGATAGTTATAAAATGATTTGGAATTTTCATCATATCATTATGGATGGTTGGTGTATGTCATTTATTTTCGGAGATTTCTTCAAATATTATAATTGGATTATAGAAAGAAGAAATGAAGAAGAGATATTGGAGGAGATAGAAAGAGAAAAAAGAAGGGGTGGTAACTACAGTGATTATGTTAAATGGTTAGAGAAGCAGGACCAAGAAGAAGGGCTTGCGTATTGGAGAGAGCTGCTAGCGGACTATGATGAAATAGCGAAGATTGAAGGAATAGAACATCCATCTAAAACAAAAGAGCAGATGAATCGTCTACAAATCAATCTTGGAAAAGAAAAAAGCCAAAAGTTAATAAAAAAAGCTAAAGAGTATCAAGTCACGATTAATACAGTAGCAGAAACAGCATGGGGAGTAGTTCTACAAAAGTATAATAATACAAAAGATGTTGTTTTTGGAAAAGTAGTATCGGGAAGAAATATAAATATAAAAAGAATTGAGGAAATGGCGGGATTGTTTATCAATACAATCCCAGTACGAGTAAGAAGTGATAATGAAACACGTGTAAAAGATTTGTGGAATGAAATGCAAAATCAAGCAAGTGAAGGAATGAACTATCACTATTGTTCTCTTGCAGAAATCCAAGGAACAAGCAGACAAGGTAGTAAGCTGATTCAAACATTATTTGTATTTGAGAACTATTATGTAGATACAGAACGATTAAATGAAGAGATGAAAGATTTATCAGTAGAAATGGAATCGGGAAGAGAACAGACCCATTATGATATAAGTATAAGCATGCACAATAGCGAGATGGGGCTATATGTAGACGTGATGTATGATCCAAGTAAATATGGAGAAAGAGAGATGATGAGGCTTTTAGAGAGATTGGAGCAAGTACTGATACAGTTTAGTGAAGATGAAACAATTAAAATCAAAGATATCAGACTTATAAGTGAAGCAGATGAGGAGAAGATATTAAAAGACTTCAATGATACAGCTGCTGAGTATCCAAGAGATAAGACAGTTGTACAATTATTTGAAGAGCAAGCTAAGAAGACACCAGAAAATGTAGCTATCGTATTTGAAGATGAACAACTCACATACAAGGAGTTCAATGAAAAAGCAAATGCCTTAGCACATAAGTTAAGAGACTTAGGTGTAGAACCAGATGACTATGTTTGTATCATAGCAGAGCGAAGCGTTGAGATGATTATAGGGATTTATGGCATTATCAAAGCAGGAGGTGCTTATATTCCGATAGATCCGAGTGATCAATCTGAAAGAATTGAGTACATCATTCAAGATTGTAATCCAAAGGTTATTTTGACTTATCAAACAGAGATTGAAACCGAAAAAGAAGTGATTGATCTAAGTGATTCAAAGACTTTTAGAGATATGCCAATAGAGAATCCACTATATATTAATAAACCAGAAGATTTGATTTACTGTATATATACATCAGGAACAACTGGAAAACCTAAAGGTGTAATGATAGAGCATAGAAATCTATATCATTATATGATGTATGCCCAATCATCATATATAGCAAAGACTCCTATTGTTCCATTGTTTACTAATTATACGTTTGATCTTACAATCACATCACTATTTTTGCCATTGATATGTGGGGGGAAAATAGTTGTTTATAATGGAGAAGTTAGTGAAGATATCAAGAATATTTTTATGGATCAAGCAATAACATTTGTGAAGTTAACGCCATCACATTTGAAAATGGCTTTATTGATGGAAAGTGATTCAACAATGGATCAATTAGAGACATTAGTTCTAGGTGGTGAAGAACTTGATAGCCAGTTATCGCACCAGATCATAAAAAAGTATGGTGAGCATATAAAGATCCACAATGAATATGGTCCAACTGAAGCAACGATAGGATGTTGTGATTACATTTATAGATCAGATGATAATGATAGATGTACTGTATCAATAGGGAAGCCAATCTCAAACACGAACATATATATTATGAATGATGATATGTTAAGTGGAATAGGTATACCAGGCGAATTGTGTATTTCTGGGGATGGTGTAGCAAGAGGATATTTAAATCAACCAGAGCTAAGCAAAGAGAAGTTTGTGGATAACCGATATGGAAATCCCCATAATTCTTATGAGGACGGAAAACTATATCGAACAGGCGATTTGGCAAGATGGCTACCAGATGGAAACATTGAATATCTAGGAAGAATAGATGAACAAGTGAAGATTAGAGGGTTTAGAATAGAGCTAGGAGAAATAGAGCGTACAGTTCGAGAGTTAGAAGAAGTGAAAGATTGTGCGGTGATCACAAGAGTTGATGCAAAACAAGAGTTGGCAATCAATGGGTATTTGGTATCAGATACTGAGATTAGTATATCTAAGATAAGAGACAGCTTAGCGAAGATATTACCAGATTATATGATCCCAGCATATATGGTGCAGATCAATTCTATCCCATTAACGAGAAATGGAAAGCTAGATAAACGTGCACTACCAGAAATAGAAGCAAAAACAGAGCAAGCTTATCTAGCACCAAGAAATGAAATAGAAGAAAAGCTATGTGTTATATTCAAAGAGATCTTGAATGCAGAAAGTGTAGGAATCAAAGATAATTTCTTTGAGTTAGGCGGTCATTCTCTAAGAGCAATGAGACTTGTCAACCGAATAGAACTAGAAATGAGTGTTAGAATTGCATTGAAAGAAGTGTTTTCCAATCCAACAGTAAAATCGCTTGCAAAACTTGCAAATGAAAGTCAAGGTTTAGTATTCAAACCAATCCCAAAAGCAGTAGAAAAGGAATATTACGAGATGTCATCTGCTCAGAAGCGAATCTATCTGATCCAACAAATGAATCTAGAAGCGGTGACATATAATCTGCCACAGTACTTAAAGATAATAGGTGAAGTGTGTCCTGAAGAGATGAAAAGAGCCTTGCAAGAGCTCATCAATCGTCATGAAATCCTAAGAACAGAATTTATGATGTTGGAAGGTGAGCTAGTTCAACGTATACAAGAAGAAGTCGTGGACTTTGAGTATGCGAGAGGGGCACAAGCGGATGAGGAACACTGGAGGAAAGATTTTGTCAAAGTGTTCGATCTAAGTAAAGCTTCACAGCTTCGAGTAAAGCTTGTTAATATGGAAGATTATCATCTACTGATGTTTGATATGCATCATATTATCAGTGATCAAATGAGCATGACGACACTGATCAGTGAGTTTATAACATTATATAACAGAAAGCCACTTGAAGAACTTACACATCAATTTAAAGATTACAGTGAATGGATGAGAAGTAGGGATCTGAGTGAACAACGAGAGTATTGGGTTCAGGAATTCAGTGATGAGATCCCAGTACTTGATCTGCCATTAGATTATGTAAGGCCAAAAGAGCAGAGCTTTGAGGGAGCGATGATCCATTTAGAAACAGGCAAAGAGCTAGGAGATAAGATCAAAGCATTAACGATGCAAACGGGAACAACAGAATATATGGTGTTTCTCGCATCAGTGATGGTATTGCTTGGTACATACACTAACCAAGAAGAGATTGTAATTGGAAGTCCAATAAGTGGCAGGACACATAAAGATACTGAGCAAATGTTGGGGATATTTATCAATACGCTTGCGATGAGAGGGCAACCAGAAAAAGAGAAGAGTTTTGAATGTTTGTTAGAAGAAATTAAGATAAGTAGTTTAAAAGCATATGAGAATGGGGAGTATCCATTTGAGGAATTGGTGGAAAATGTTGAAGTCAGGCGAGATCTATCAAGGAATCCATTATTTGACGTGATGTTGGTTGTTCAAAATAACGAATTAACAGGATTTAGGATGGATGATGTATCAATAGAGTATACAGAAGTAGGTAATCGAATAGCGAAATTTGATCTGACATTTAATATATGGGGGATAGAAGGAAACTTTAGAATAGACTTAGAATATTGTACGGCATTATTTAAAGAAGAAACAGTGAAGCTAATGCTGGAAAATTATGTAGAGTTATTGAACAACCTAATGGAAAAACCAGCTACTAAGCTAAAAGAAATTGGAATGATAACCGAGTTTGAAAAACAACAAATCTTAGATAAATTCAATGATACTGATGTAGATTATCCAATGGATAAGACAGTCGTTCAGTTATTTGAAGAACAAGTAGGGAAGACGCCTGAGAATATTGCGACTGTATTTGAAGATGATCAGCTCACGTACAAGGAACTTAATGCACGTGCGAACGTGTTAGCACATAAACTAAGAGAATTAGATGTAGGGCCTGATAACTTTGTAGCAATTATGGCAGAGCGAAGCATTGAAATGATCATTGGGATTTATGGGATCATCAAAGCAGGGGGAGCGTATGTACCAATAGATCCGATGAATCCAGAGGATAGGATTAATTACATTCTAGAGGATTGTCAACCGAAAGTAGTTTTAACGTATCAAGTAGAAATAAAAACATCAATACCTATAATAAGGCTTGAAGAAGAGATATGGGCAGGAGAATATAAAAATCCACTCCATATAAACAAGCCAAAAGATTTAATATATCTGATCTACACATCAGGAACAACTGGAAAACCTAAAGGAGTAATGTGTGAGCATCGAGGATTAATCAATCGAATTACCTGGATGCAAAGCTGCTATCCTTTAAATGAACATGATGCTATTTTACAGAAGACAACGTATACATTTGATGTTTCAGTGTGGGAGATTTTGTGGTGGTCGTTTGTTGGAGCGAAAGTCATTATGCTTAAGCCAGGAGGAGAAAAAGATCCTAAGATGGTTAGTGAGGCAATAGAGAAGTATGGAGTCACAACGCTGCATTTTGTTCCTTCTATGTTGAAGGTATTTTCAACATGGATCAAAGATAACTATAAAGATACAGAAATGGATAGTTTAACGACTTTGAAATATGTCTTTGCAAGTGGAGAGGCGTTAATTCCTAGCCATGTTCATGAATTTAATGAAACAATCCGTAAACAAAACGAAAAAGTATCTTTAATTAACGTATATGGACCAACCGAAGCGAGTATTGATGTAACGTATTTTGAGTGTAGCGGTCATCACTCTCTTGTTCCGATTGGAAGACCAATATCTAATACACAAATATACATTATGAGTGGAGATATGTTATGTGGAATCGGTGTGCCAGGGGAATTGTGTATCGCAGGAGTTGGTGTTGCTCGAGGTTATTTAAACCAACCTGAACTTACGGCAGAGAAGTTTGTGAATAATCCATACAGCGACCCTCATAGAAGCGAAAAGTTATATCGTACAGGGGATTTAGCGAGATGGTTATCAGATGGAAACATCGAATATCTAGGACGTATAGATGAACAGGTTAAGATCAGAGGTTTTAGAATAGAACTTGGAGAGATTGAAAATGCGCTTAGAAAAGTAGAGAGAGTCAAAGATTGTGCAGTTATCGCTAGAGTTGACGGAAATGGAGAGAAGGCAATCAATGCATTTATGGTATCAGATAATGAACTTAGTATGCCTGAGGTAAGAGCTAGTTTAGTGAAGATATTGCCTGACTACATGATACCATCCTATATGATACAAATAGACTTCATCCCAACCACAAGGAACGGGAAGTTAGATAAGCATATGTTACCGAAAATAACAGTGCAAACAGAAGTAGAGTATGTAGCACCGAGAAATGAAACAGAAGAAATCTTAGCACAGATTTGGAGTGAAGTATTGGATAGAAAGACAGTGGGTATTTATGACAACTTCTTTGAATTGGGCGGTCATTCATTGAAGGTAGTTACAATGATTGATAAAATAAATAGAGAATTGGGCATTAATATCCCATTAGCTGAACTATATACAAATCCATCCATAGCAGATATTGTGGAGTACATCAACACAGTAAAAGAAGATATATTTGAAAGTATCAGTGGCTTAACATTGCTCAAAAAGGGAAAGCAAGCTGCTAGTAATTTCTTTATTGTACATGCTGCGGGTGGGAGAGGATCGGTTTTTATCAAATTGGCTCACCATATGAATAATAGATTCAATTATTGGGGAATTAGTTATGAGGCTTCAAATCCATATAGCCCCTGTATCATGTCTATTGAAGAACTAGCAACAAAATATATTGAAATGATTAAAAAAATTCAAGAAAAGGGACCTTACTATATTTCCGGTTGGTCTTTTGGAGGGGTAGTAGCAGTTGAAATAGCTAGGCAATTGGAAACAGCTGGTGAAGCACTAAGATTTGTCGGATTGTATGATTCTTTTGCGATGGATACATGGGGGCTAATTAAATCTTCAATAAAAGTGAAATCAAAATTCACAACCATAACAGAGCTTGAAATGATACAAAAAATTTTCCCAGAATATAATTTCTATGAGAAGTATAAAGAAATAATATCAGTTGATGATTTGTGGAATCAAGTAGTGAAAGATTTAGAAATTTCAGAGTCTAGCGATGAAACGATTAAAGAAATGATATATGATCGTCTATATTTACAATTTCCTGATATTGACCGAGTAGTAAAGGATTATCGGCAAGTAAAGGTAAGCGAGCTATTACATCAGTTCAATTTACATAGGGGAGTCGAAAAGATTTTAAATTGGTATCATCCTAATAGAAAGATTAATGCTCAAATAAGCTATTTTGTCGCAGATAAAGGAGAAAAATTCAATAGGAAGCTATGGAACAAGCAAAGCAATAAAAAAGTGGAATTCTTTACTATTGATGCCGATCATTTTTCGATGATTAGATGATGAAGATGTTAAAAAATTAGCTTCCGCTTTGACAAAAGTTTTGGACCGAATCTGAAATCAAAATCAATAGGGATTGTTGAATAGATTTCAAAAAGAAGCTAGTGTCTCATCAGGCTAGATGATAACAAAAATCCTCGCAAATCTCTACAATTCCTAGCCTGACGGAATACTAGTTTAAGTTTCTACAAAATTATAGCTATTTGGAAATAGTGACCAAATGTTTATTAGGGCTAAAGTTTCCGAGAGACTACCTCATTACAAGGAAGGGAAAACTTATGAAAAAAATTATCATCATTGGCGGTGGGATTGCTGGGCTTTCAGCGGGTGTGTACGCACAAAGGTGCGGCTTTGATGCTATCATTTTCGAAAGTCATAACATAGCAGGAGGTAATTGCACAGCTTGGAAGCGAGGCGATTATTTGTTTGAAGGTGGAATGCATTGGTTGACTGGCTCTAGATCACAAGACCCTTTAAATCAACTATGGCATTCTATTGGTGCACTTAACGATGATGTGATCATTGATTATAGTGAACCATACGTGGAATGGGATGATCATGGCACACCTATTCGATTTTATCGTAACATAGATCGTACACAGCAACATCTGCTTGCACTTTCACCGGCAGATACGAAAGAAATCAAGGCTTTATGTGATAGCATTCGGAGATTACAAGATGGAATGGAAGTAGATGCGATTTATTATCAACTCCCAGAACAGTACATAAAACGATTTTCTCATGAAGGTATACGTGAGTTGCTTCGCGCAATTAAGGAAGACGATCAAGGTATTCCTATTGTTTATACATTGGGACGCTTAGCAAATGGCGATGGCGGTTTTCCAGAAGGTGGGTCACTTCCTTTTGTAAGACGGATCGTAAAGACCTTTATGTCATTGGGTGGTAAGATACAATACAATGCACGTGTTGATCGTATTATTTTAGAAAATGATAAAGCAACTGGAGTCATATCTGGCGATGAGTTAATCCCTGCTGATGCTGTGATCGTTACTTCTGATACTATGCTCATTGATCAGTTATTTGATACCCCTCCTAAGGCGTCTTGGCTAGATGAAATGCGAGCTGTAATAAATCCAACAATGTGTACAATTGTTTCGTTGGGTATCAATGCTGATTTGAAACATTACCCCAAAAAGCCGATCTTTAAGCTCACGGAGCCAATTTACTTGGCAGATCTAACATACAACTATTTATCTCCCACTAAATATGCAATAACCCCTATCTATTCTCCAAATGGCAAGACTGCTATGACGATATTCTTGTCTGGTGATAGCTATGATTTCTGGAAAAAGATGAAAGAAGAAAATCGATATGTTGATGAAAAACAGAGAATTGCTAATCAAGTCATTGCAGCAATAATAGCACAGATGCCCGAAGTGGATGGAAAAATTGAGGTCTGTGATGTAGCAACACCGCTCACCTATGAACGCTACTGTGGCACATGGAAAGGTTCTTGGATGACAGTAATAGGACCTAATGCGAGAACGAAGCCTTATCCGACAGTCATAAAGGGGCTTAATGGTGTCTATTTTGCAGGACAGCGTATAATGCCCCCTGGGGGGCTCCCTAATGCAATGCTAACTGGTATGAAAGCTGTGCAACGTTTATGTCGTGATACAAACATACCATTTGTTAAGGAATAATTTATGGATATGTGAATACTTAAATAAATTAAGTAGAGCTTTACATAAAATGGAAGACTCAACCAGAATATATAGAGTTAATTTAGGAGGAAATTATGTCAAAATATAAAAATAAGTTTAAACTAGTACACATTGTTATTGGACTCTTCTTAATGTTTCTTTTTGGTCGCATCATTCCACCTATATATCCCCTTACTGAGGTGGGTATGCAAGTTGCAGGTGTATTTATAGGTGCCATATGGCTCTGGGTTACTATTGGTTTTTTATGGCCTAGTTTGATTGCACTTGTAGCTTTTGGTCTTACAGATTTTGCAAGTTTCGGACAAGTTGTGCAAATGGCATTTGGGAATCAAGTGCCAATGCTGTTGCTTTTCTCAATGATACTATTTGGTTCACCTGAACATGTAGGAGCTACATCTTATATTACCAGATGGTTTTTATCCAGAAAAATTTTCAACAATCGTCCGATCGTGTTTAGTTTTATCTTTTTCTTTGCTACTTATGCGATGTCTGTCGCTGTAAATGTAACGCCTGCGTTGGTCCTTATGTGGGGGGTGCTTTACTCTGTCTTAAAAGAACTTAACTATAAGCCAGGTGATAAGTATAGTACTCTGATGATTGTTGGTACTTTCCTAGGTGCGATCTCTGGTCAAGCTTCTTTACCATTTCGAGGCTCAACTTTAGCAATCCTTAGCGTTTTTGAATCATCATCAGGAATGGAGATGCCTGTGCTTCAATATATGCTACTAGGTTTTATTATGTCAACCCTTGTTATGGTACTTTATTGCTTATGTATGAAATTTGTGTTTAAGCCGAATTTAGGAAATGTAGCTAATGTTAATGCAGAAATGTTTAACAAAGATCCATTGCCACCAATGAGTGGGGTGCAAAAAGCCAACTGTTTCTGCATATTAGGCTTCGTAGTTCTGATGCTTTTGCCTAGTTTCTTGCCAGATGATTTTATAGTAACTGAAATACTTAACGACCTTGGAGCAATTGGCATGGCAATATTGTTAACTGGTATGATGTGTATGTTCAAGATTAAAGGTAAACCAATTTTAGATTTTAAAGGAGTCGCAACAAAAAGCATCCATTGGGAAATCTTTATTATGGTAGCTGCTGCCATTGCGATCTCTAACGCTCTAACAAACGAAGCCACAGGTGTGATGAATATGCTGATACGAATCTTTGAACCAGTATTCGGTGGACATTCACCGATTATGCTTTTTATCATTGTATTATTAGTTGCTATTTTTATTACATCGTTTGCTAGTTCTATGGTAATAGGTATAGCGTTTTTGCCAGTTCTCGTTGTCTTTGGCTTAGAAGCTGGGGCAAACTTGCCAGCTATGACAGCTGTGACTGTATTGCTACTGCACTATTCCATTATATTGCCATCTGCTTCAGGATTTGCCGCTATGTTATGGGGGAATGAGGAATGGTTGACAGGTAAAGAGGTTTTTAAATATGGAGCAGCTGTTGTCATTCTTGCTGTAGTTTCTGCTATAGCGATTATAATGCCTATTTCTTTAATATTATTTTAAAATTGTATACGGGTTGATTTAACAAAAATAAAAAACAGCACCATAGACAATAATGTTGCGAAAAATATGTACACATTATTTGGATTTGAAGAACTTTTTATTCTTGAAGGTAGTTGTTATGCATTGAAACATTTGACGCAAATGTAATGACAGTTTAAAAAAAGTCTGAAGATTGAACAAATCAATCTTTCAGACTTTTTTACAATCCACGCAACATATCAATATGAGGAATATCATCTTCAAGGTATACATCTGAAACTTTTACAAAGCCAGTAGCCCCATAATATTCCTCTAAATGAGCCTGCGCACCAATTTTGATTGGCTGATTATATTCAGCAAGCGATGCTTTTACAGCTTGATTCATCAGCTCATAGCCTAGACCAGCTCCACGATGACTTTCTGCAACAACAACACGCCCAATAGAAGCTTCATCATAACTAATACCAGGCGGTAGGAGTCGCGCATAGGCAATAAGTTCATCATTTTCTTTATATATAAGATGTTGAGACTTCGGATCTTTTCCATCAATTTCAGGATAAGGGCAGTTTTGTTCTACAACGAAAATGTCAATGCGCAACTTAAAAATATCATGTAATTCTAAAACTGTTAAATCAGTAAATTTCTTTAATTCCCAACCCATATCATTTTCACTCCTATGCACCTTTAATTCATTTTCTTGAAAAATCGTGTAAAACATATTTTCATATGTGTAAACCACTGTAAATACTGGCTTAAAATAAAAAATGGCGGAGATAGAGGGATTTGAACCTATAAAAGCTCAATTTATTGTAATATCAACCCCTAAAGAGGTTTCGGATATTACATTTTTCAAATTGAATGCCATATCTGAATGCCATTTACAAAAATTATATACTACTCACTAAAAAAAGAAGCTCGGTAGCTAAATTAGCAAGGTATGTTGATTCATACTTTAATACTTTATAAATTGCTATAATTAGCATATAACTTGTTATCCCGACCAATTTATTTAAAAGCATTGATACTACGGTGTTTGGGATGTAAGAAATATGTTTTACACGATATTTACACGATTTATTAAAATTACTGGTTAACCTTGTACTAATAATTAAAAAAGAAGCTGAATGCTTTATTCCTTCGAATGTTACCTAAACAACAAAAGCTATTTTGATTTTCCAGATTACGGAATGGTCGAAATAGCTTTTTTGTATTTCAATACTATTTTTAAAAACTTAACTTTTTAACCCCACATTGAAACACCAGTACCAGATTCAGATCGAAAAATTAAATAATATATATAGCTTATCATGCTTACCAACCCCTTTTAAAATTAAAACTATAATCTTTCTTAACACCAAAACGTAAGTATAAATCTAGAAATTAAATTATATGTATACTCCACTGTCACTGTCTTCAACCCCTTTTAAACGCTAACCAATTTTTATACATATATTTATGTCCAAAATGAAAAACCAAAACGAACTAAGTTATAGATGTAATCCATGCTTACCAACTCCTTTGGATGTTAAATTTAACCCCAAACTGAAAGACCAGTACCAGATTCAGATCGAAAAATTAAATGATACATATAACTTATCATGCTTACCCCCCCTTGAATATCAAAGTTCATATTAATTAAATAGAAATATTATTATCCCCACATAGATATGCCATAAAGGGCGATTACATAAGAGATGTATTTAATCATTATCATCAACTCCTTTCAGGATCAAAATTTGATACTATGTTTGTTCAAATAAAATTGAATTGTATCATCTATCAAATCGTAGATCTCGAGACTTTTCAAAAAAGCAATACTTCCATAAAAAGCAACTTTATCTTCATTCGCAATAGCCGCATAAACCATTGCCATAGCAACATAAATATTACATTTGAGTCCATTTTTTGCATTAAGTTCTAGTAATTCGTTTGATGACTCATTGATGATAGTAGCATGATCTAATGTGCTTTCTATGTTAGATAGTTTGTCTTTAAGAGAAAGTTTATAATCGACAAAAGCATAAATTAAATTGAAGATCATAGACGCTTTAATTATTACATAAAGTTCATTGTGACGATACCTTTCTAATTGTTCTAAACATTTTTGGGTAACTGTATATAGTTCTTCTGGTGTTTCAGCTACAAACAAAATAGGATTTAAAATACGAATATCATATAAAGACATTTCATACTTACTTGATAACTTTTTCCATACTTCCTTTGTAACTTTTCGTGCTTGGTCTTTCTCTTTCGTTTGAAAATACGATTTTACTGCAACAACAATATTAAGCAAATCTTCTATTTCTTCGCTTTCATTATGAATTAGGAAACCTTCGCATTCCTTTTGAAGTGTACCAAGTGCATCTACTTTATAATTACCTTTTATTGCAAAAAATGAATCTTTTAAACGCTCAACCTCTGCCATTTCTTCTGCTTCATCTTCATAATATTTATACATGTTTAATACTCCCCTCATTGTATTATTGTATTTTTGCCCATATGTCAAGATTTGATTTGAGCATATTCTCAATTGTTTCTGCCATATTTGAATCAATAGGATTACCATTAAATCTTAAATTTTCCAATTTATTCAATAGATTTCCGATGATCGTTTCAATATCTTGTACTTCATTATTTTGCTGATCAGATCGCCCCACAAGATAATCCAAAGAAACATCAAAATAGTCAGCAATTTTAATTAAAGTAGTTACCTTTGGGCTTGTTGTTTTCTCCCATTTCTTAATAACACCATTAGAGATTCCCAATTCCTTTGCTAATTGCCAGATACTAATGCCTTTTTTATTGCATAAAGTTTGGATTTGTGACACTACATTCATAGTTTACCCCCTTCCATTGAGCATTTACGAGCAAACAATCTCGTTTTTACTTGCTATCTGCGTCTGTATGTGATAAAATAAAAGATATTGCGAGCAAACATTCTCGTTAACTAGGTTTTAATACAGCAGTACAATTATATCTTAACTTTTTAAAGCGTAAAAGTCAATTGATTTTGTCAAATATTAGTGTATTAGATGATCTCTTTTTCAAAG
>Ga0123355_10008091_pt1 | contig 15865 bp, 7 predicted proteins | sample TergutEmb28metaG_3_FD_89872 | JGI IMG/M metagenome (GOLD analysis project Ga0123355, IMG submission 89872) | Embiratermes neotenicus P1 segment gut microbial communities from Petit-Saut dam, French Guiana - Emb289 P1 | ecosystem: Host-associated > Arthropoda: Insects > Digestive system > Gut ...
AGTTTAACATTCAACAACTGTACGCTCTGCCCACACTGTATTTATGTGTTTTGTATTTATCTGAGAACAAACAGCGACTTGTGCCACTTACAGCATAAACTGATTGGTTTATATAACCGAGATTTAATGTGTTTACAGCGCGGTACGGACTGGGTCTTTAAATAAAGCACTCTGCGCTTCGTCTGCAAAAGGGTTAAATTAAGCGTCCAGTGTGGCCCACCCACGTGACAGTGGTTGCTGTCAGCTGGATATTTGACTTGGATTTTAGATGCTGGAGGGGTCTAGGCAAAATTATCGCGGGGATTAAATGGAGACATAAAAATAATTCTAAACTAGGGCTGTGGGAACAGACTTTGAGCATGTGGATATTTTGAAATGCTGCTTATTATTTTACATCCCATTTCTAAATTTCTAATGGTTGTTTATTTAATTTTTTAATTAACATTTTTACTTCTCTTATAGTGACATTTCTGGCAAAAGTCATGTAGTGAGTCGCCAAATTCCCTTTGTAATGTTGCCTTTAATCTAAGAGTAGTTCATATGGTAATTATGCTGACCTAATTTCCTATTATATGGGCCGGGTAGCTCAGTCGGTATAGCGACTGGACAGTTCGGGATCGAATCCCAGTGGAGACGAGATTTTACGACCACCTAGACCGGCCCTGGGGCCCACCCAGTCTCCTGTACAATGGGTATCGGGACAATCCTGGAGGTAAAGTGCGGCCGGGGCTTGCTGCTGACCACTCACCCCCTTCTAGTGCCGCGGTCATAGAAGAGTAGAGTTATACATCTACCCAACATCTGGGCCACACCGGACATATAAAGAGAAAACTTTACCTTCTTATTTTGCCATTATGCTTTACGTTGTCCAATAACTTAAGTTTTCCTTATTAGTCATCAATTTATCAACACCCCGCCTGTATGTCACTAACTTTACCGAACCAAACTGGTGAAGTTAGCCCGTTTTTGCATCCCCGTATAAACGACCATTTCTCTTGTACATAATACCATTTGAAATGTCTGTTGAACGTAATTACCTTTACAATTTCATCATCTAGATGGGACAATTCCGAACTGTTACGTACGATTCCCAAAGATAATTATTTACACTGAGCTAATTATGAATTATATTCCTACAGGGTAATATGAGATAAAGTTTTCGCTGGTTAGGCATATTATGAGTTTGGAAAGGTTTTGAAAATCCGCTTCGTAGAATAAACCGATTTTCTTCACAGATTTTTGACAAATGTCTAGGCTTTAATACCTTACTTACTTACTTACTTACTTACTTACTTACTTACTTACTCCATGGTGCAGAGTCCTTCTTGAGAAGCTAACTGGTTTGCAGCTAGTCAAGAAATTCCCCGCATTGCACGGAACCCGAATGTTCGTTACCGCACTCACAAGCGTTGCCAACTGTCTCTATACAGGGCCAGCCCAATTCAGTCCATATACCCACATCCCACCTCCTGGAGATACATCCTAATATTATCCACCCATCTACGCCTAGGTCTCCCCAGTGGTCTTCTTCCCTCCGGTTTCACCAGCAAGACCCTATAAACCCCCCTCTCCTCACCCATACGCGTCACATGCCCAGCCCTTCTCATTCTCCTCGATTTTATCACCCGCACAATATTGGGTGAGGAGTACAAATCATTTAGCTCCTCGTTATGCAATCTCCTCCATTCCCCCGTTACCTCTTCCTTTCTAGGTCCAAATATTCTCCTCAACACCATGTTTTCAGACACCCTCAGCTTACTTTATATATTTTTGTTTATTTTAATCCATTCAACTACAATTTCATCAACTTTTTAATTTTAAATATAATTTATATATATATATATATATACGTGTATATGTGCGTGTGTGTGTTTGTGTGTGTGTCCTCAGGAGCTACGGAACTCGAAAAACGAAAACCTGAAATACTGACAGATCATTTCCAAATAATGGCCTTTCTTATTGAATTACAATATTGAAGATAAGTCGCTTGTCTTCCAACAATAGAAAATGCACACCAGTTAAGATATACTCTCTCATATCTCTCTGCACCCATACGGACGGGAGATAGGTGAGGGAAATCGGTACAAATTACCGGGACACGGTTTCCGAAGGGACCGGGAGGGGGGGGGGGGGGGGGGGGGAACCCCAGATAATAGTTCATATATTTGAGTCTCTTCTAGTTGGTGAATGGTCGTTCTGATTGCTCATGAGACCAGCTATCATCTTGCTAACGTCATTGTCCGCACGGTCTACCCTTTTTCCCTACTTTCTCCCTCAAGTGCCGCACCTTGCTGTGGGTTCGAAATTTTTTAAATTGCCGGAGACAAGGACCTGCTCTCTGTCACCCACATGTCCATAACTTACTGCACTGTTACTTGTCGCCCCTAATATATTTTTGGATTTTTACTGGTTTTTCAATAAGCAAAAATACAGCAACTTACTTACTCTTTTGTGCAGAGTCTTTCTTGAGAAGCTAACTGGTTTGCAGCTAGTCAAGAAATTCCCCGTATTTCACAGAACCCGAAGGTTCATTACCGCACTCACAAGCGTCCGCCACCTGTTTCTATACAGGGCCAGCCCAATCCAGTCCATATACCCAATCCTACCTCCTGGAGATCCATCTTAATATTATCCACCCATTTACGCCTAGGTCTCTCCAGTGGTCTCCTTCCCTCCTATTTCTCCACCAAGACCCTATACACACCCTCTCCTCACCCATACGCGCCACATGCCTATCCCATCTCATTTTTCTCGATTTTATCACCCGCACAATATTGGGTAAAGTGTACTAATCATTTGGCTCCTCGTTATTCAATCTCCTCCATTCCCCCGTTACCTCGACCCTCCTAGGTCCAAATATTCTCCTCAACACCATGTTCTCCTACACCCTCAGGTTTCTTTCCTCCCTCCGTGTCAACGACCAAGTTTCACTTCCATACAATTCAACAAGAAAAATTATATTTCTATGTATCTTGATCTTTAAATATTTGGATAGCAGCCTGGAAGACAAAAGATTCTGCACCGAATAATTGCAAGCTCTTCCTTACCTTTATCTGCTCTTAATTTCTTCTGCAATAAATTTTGATTTTTGAAGTTGTTCCCAAATATTTAATCTCTTCCACGCTCTCGAAAGTACTATTATCAATCCTCACACTATACCGCAACAATTTTCCTAACTTCTCTGGGTTACGTCAGGTACGAGTTCATACAAAAGAATTCATAACAGTTGTAAGCAAATACTTACCGATGACGTCAGCAGAATTAATGAAGTTTGACTTAGAGTTTGTTGGTTGTCTTTAGAAAGTTAATTAGTGATGGGAAGTGCTGGCAAAATTATTTAGTTTCATAAATGAGTTTGGATACGGAATGGCAGAAAGAACATCATTTTATAGTACGATGCGACCGAGTTAATTAACTTTATTGTTCAGAAACATGTTAGGCAGATAAGAGGTGAAATTAATTAATCGTTATGTATGATTCTTGTATTGTTATACAGAACTGTCATTAACAGCAATGTGTTTCAAGTTCTGGAAAAGTAATTTTGGGAGAAATGCGGGTCTCAGACTTCACGTTGTATGTTAGAGTTTGGCTGCCTTGCTTCTGTTTAATGATACATTACCACGGAATTCACACGCATCAATATGATCGTAGTTGATAACTTCTTTTAATAAGAACACAGATAATAGCCACAAATCTTGGGAAAAACCGTCTGACAAGACATCGGTCAGCTCTGTCAGCAAATCCGACTTCCTCACATCCTCGATCGTGATCCCTGGGCAATACAACTTCAGTTGTAGCAGACAGAAGTGGAAGAATGCGAGTCCTCGGCGCCTCAAAACCGAGACCTTCGGCGAAGGGAGCACACCCCTACAGAAAACGGTCATGTTTGGAGGCCCTGAGGTTAACTACCACCAAACTTACTCAGCGAGGGACTGGTTATCCATCTTGAGGACACACTACCCAACTCAGAATCTCCAGAGAAAGGACAGGACTGATTCACAAATGACAAGATGAATACAGACGGAACTGGCTTTCACACTTTCAAAGAATGCCACAAAATCGAATCCCCTTGAAATCATACTACTACAGACCACAAGGAAGGAGAACAATTGGAAGATCGAAGAAGCATTTGCGCGAGCAGCCGTAGCTCTGGAGACGGAACGGATCAAAGGGTCCAATCCTTGATGTTTATGGTAATGATGATGATGATGATGATGATGAATAAGATTGTGCCCACAAAATAATCGTGCCCGAGCATTATACCGCAAAATATAATTTTTACTTTGAAGCAATCTCGACACAATAACAATTTCTATTTATTTATCAGGAGCTTGTATTGTTTGTTAACAAGGTATTTAAAGGGAAGAAGTGCAATGTGCATTGTTGTGTAACTCATTACACAAAAGTCTGTCACAGCGGTGACGCTGAAATTGCGCCTAGATGGATTACAAATGTCACCGACATTACGAAGGACTTAAACCTTTAAAGACGAAGCGCAGACCGCTTTATTTAAAGACCCAGTTCGTACCGCGCTGTAAGCACTTTTCATCTCGGTTATAAAAACCAATCAGTTTATGCTGTAAGTGGCACAAGTCGCTGTTTGTTCTCAGATAAATACAAAACACATAAATACAGTGCGGAGAGAGCGTACAGTTGTTGAATGTTAAACTGGTGGTACATCAAGTAACAAGTGGACTTTAAAGTGTAAACTGCCTTCAAATTAAGCTCTTTTTGACTCTGTAGATAAAGGCAATTCTGCTTTTCGAAACTTGCAAAGTTTGTACAACGACACGAAATAACATCGCAGACGATGTGAATCTTCAAAGCCCCGAACTTAAATGATGTATCCTTTTATGGTATGCAAAGCATTGTCAAGAAATTATGTAATATAAACCAACTATAACTTTGAATGTTGTTTTGTATGGGTGTGAAACTTGGTCGTTGATATTGCGGGAGGAAAGGAAGCTGAGGGTGTTTGAGAAGAGAAATGGTGTTGAGGAGAATATTTGGACCTAGGAGGTTCGAGGTAACGGGGGAATGGAGGAGATTACATATCGTAGAGCTAAATGATTTGTACTCCTCACCCAATATTGTGCGGGTGATAAAATGGAGAAGAATGAGATGGGCTGGTTATTTGGCGCGTATGGGTTAGGAGTGGGGTGTGTGTATTTTCTTGGTGTGGAAACCGGAGGGAAGGAGACCACTGGGGAGACCTAGGTGTAGACGGGTTAATAATATTAGGATGGATCTCCAGGAGTTGGGATGTGGGTATATGGACTGGTTTGGGCTGGCCCAGGACAGAGATAGTTGGCTGACGCTTGTGAGTGCGGTAATGAACATTCGGGTTCCTTGAAATGAGGGGAATTTCTTGACTAGCTGTAAAACAGTTAGCTTCTCAAGGACTCTGCACTATGGAGTAAGTAAGTAAGTAAATAAGTAAGTAAGTAAGGAAGTAAGTAAGTAAGTAAGTAAACCAACAAAATATACTCTTTTAAAATTAAAACTTTAATTAAATTTTTGTCGTCTTCTGCACGTTTGGAACAACATGTACGTGTTATATCGAACACTTCTTCAACCTGCTAGACTGCTTACATAAATGCATGCAAAACGTAACATCACATACTGAATGTACAAATGGTCTTTCTGATGACCAACACGTGTTGTTCGAAAACACGTCTAAGACACCAGGAATTGAAATTAAAAATTTAAATTAAAAAGTGGGTATTTTGTCTTTTTGCATTTCATTATCATTTAACAACGCACGGCAAATGAAACATTACCAATAAACGTTACTCAAAGACCACTTTGTGTATCAGTATTTAAAATTTGCAGGGAAGGCAGCTGCCAAATTTATTCAAAGAAAATCTTCATAATTAAATTTTAAAACAAAAGACGATCTCCTTTCAAATACTTTTAAGTTCTCGTGCATGAATATCGTTCTGTGTCATCGGAAGCCATACAGAACTACACCCTGTATATGAAAGAGCACAGTTATTTAACATAATAGCCTAGCAATCAGATCAGCTTTTAACTAATGGCTTCTTTTTCATATGAAGTGGAGATGCACGGTGGAAATTCTAAAAAATTACACCGTTTATTAAAATCTTGTTTACATTCTTATAATAAAACCAACGAGTTGCACTAATTTCTCAAATTTATTTTTGGAATAAAACTCTACGTGTTTCGGACTGTTCCTCTGTCCATCATCAGGAGTTTTTCACTTTAAACACAGCAATGGTATACACCATACAAGTTTGCTGACAGTTTGCGAGTAGGATCAGGACAGAACTGGTTCCATCCTGATCCTGTTCGCAAGCTGTCAGCAAAACCTGTATGACATATACCATTGTTGTGTTTAGAGTGAAAAACTCCTGATGATGGACAGAGGAACTGACCGAAACATGTAGAGATTTATTCCAAAAATAAATTTGAGAAATTAGTGCATCTTTTTAGTTTTATTATAAGAATTCTGTCCTGATCCTACTCGCAAGCTCTCAGCAAATCTGTATGACAATTACCATTGCTGTGTGTACAGTGAAAAACTCCTGACGATGGACAGAGGAACTATCCGAAACATGTAGATTTTTATTCCATAAATAAATTTGAGGAATTAGTGGATCTTGTTGGTTTTATTTTAAGAATTTATCACGATGTACGTTCATCTGAACGTCAATAAACTTATTTACAAAATTCTGTTAATGGCAGTTGGCTTGTTCGCAATTACAAAATCCAGTCACTAACTTCTTACTATACATATTAATTTTATGCACACGTTTATATGGAAATAATTTTCAGCAAAAACCAGTCTGAAACCACAATCACAACCTCATTAGGTAAATTGCGTGTGTTGATAATTATTGCCTTGCTTGAAAGCCCATTAATATCATTACGTCACAGCCTCAAAGGGCAATATGAATTTTCAGACTTACAGCAGACATATTTCAGACATCAGACATCTGTCAACTGTAATGTAATGAATCAACCACCTTCAAGAGTTGTCCAAGTTGTGGGTCGGTGTTATGATTTTGAATCGACGAGTCTGATGGTTCCTCCCAAAAGGTTTCTTTTCTCAGTGACACCAAGATACTATCCCATGTGGACAAACAGTGTCTTTTCCCTGAATATTCGAACCTGAACACGAAGGCAGTATTCTTTTCTGAAATGTGGATATGACTAGTCGTTTTTATACCTATGGAGAAAACGAACTGCACTTTGACCACTGCGAGAAACCCACCTCTTACATTTGTCTTCTGATTGTACCTAACGATAACACAAATTCATACATACATATACTCGTATATATACACACACGCGCGTAAATATACATACATATATATACACATAATACATACGTAAATTCAAACATACATTCATACATATATACGTACACACATATACATATATACACATACATAAATACAAACATACATACATACTTAAATACATACGTACACATATACATATATACATACATAAATGCAAACATACATATATACATACATATACATACACATATACATACATACATACATACATACATACATACATACGTACATCACATCAAGATGGCGGACGAAGCGGACTAAGGCATTGAGAACGCTCTCAATTTAGTAGTGTTAACGACAGAAAGAAGTGGTAACATGAAGAAGGATTTGAAGCAAACCATTTTTGAAACAGTAAGTAAGGTCAGGAACTTATTTATTAAGCTGAAAAACAACTGTGATGAGAAATCTTCCAAGGTTAGTAAGCTTGAAGCAGAGGTGACAAAGGCGAAAACAGAGCAAGAAGGGCTCACAAACAAGGCTGTGAATATACATGAGACACGATCTGTTAACCTAAGCCGGGAACCAGTAGGGCCGAAGGAACATGGGGTGCCATCTGTTATCCCAAGCCAGGAACCAGCAGACCCGATAGAACATGGTGCGACATCTGTTATCCCACGTCAGGTGCCAGTAGGGCCGAGGGAACATGGGACACCATTATTTATCCCAAGCCAGGAACCACCAAACCCAAAAGAACGCGGGGCGACATCTATTATCCCAAGACAGGTACCAGCTGGGCTGAGGGTCAGGGAAGAGGCTCCATCTATCGACCCAGAGAGGGAGAGGAAGCTCTATTCACAGGCCCTGGGAAACAAGACTTTCCGAAAGAAATTTAAATTAACTGTTAAATAGAACGAGGACCTGCCACCAGACACTAATAAGGGTCTCCTAAAAACAAGAATAAACCCTACTGAAATCAAAGTAGGATTAAATACCTTCAAGTTGCTAAAAAACGGGCGGGTGTTAATAAAAACTAATAATATAGAAGAAATAGAAGCACTGGAGAAGGACATAAACACTAAATGCAAGGGTAAGCTGGAAGCTAACGCTCACAAATTGAGGAATCCTAGACTAGTTATCATCAATATTCCCCAGGAAATATCTATAGGGAACTTAGAGGACACCCTGCGAGCACAGAATACAGATGTCAACTTGAAGCAAGGAGACATAAACGCTAAATTCTGCTACGAAACGAGGAAACACACTAGGAATCTAGTAATGGAAGTGAGTGCTCAAATTAGAAAGCTGCTTCTGCACAAGAAGATAAAACTCGGATGGCAAATCTGCAAAATAGAGGACTACGTGGTGGCAACCAGATGCTACAAATGCTCCAGATTCAACCACAGAGCTCGAGACTGCAGAGGAGAAGAAACCTGCCCCCTCTGCGCAGGAAACCACAAGCTTAAGGAATGTAAATTAATCCTCAGGAATAAAAATGCATTAACTGTCTCAGTTACAAAAACACTATCAGGATACCCCAATCTGCGTAAACCACACTTCACTGGACAAGAACTGCCCAAGCTTGCACGCGATTTTAGATAAACAAAGGGAATACACCGATTACTGAAATGGTTCCTCCCTACAACGCCAACACATCACAAGGCAATACACGATATAGCAAGAAAATTAAATTTATACAAATCAAATTACATCACTCCAGGGTGGCCACAAACAATCTAATGAAAATAATTGATGAAGAAAGGACTGATGTGCTCTGTCTTCAAGAACCTTATGTCATACATAACAAAATTGCTGGTATCCCAAGGAGGCTCAAAATATATGCATCTGGGGAGGGAAGACATCGAGCAGCCATTGTGGTTACCAACAATCAAATAGATTTTTATTACTAAGACAACTCTCTGACGAAGACACAGTGGTGCTAGAAGCTGTAAGTGACAAAGGAAAAATTATTATAGCTAGTATGTATTTTGACATAAAACAACAAATATAATACGACTTGAACAAAATTGAAGCAATAATACAACATGCGAAAGGAGCTGGAATTCTCTTGGCCATAGACAGCAACTCTAGGTTTACGTCATGGCATGACAACCAGACAAATTCGAGAGGAAGAATCCTAGAGGAAGTTCTCCTCAGTAAACATCTACACTTAATGAACGAGGAAAGTAACCTAACAACCTTCCTGAATCGCCGAGGTTCCAGCAATATTGATTTGACAGTCATTAACAACCACTTACTTAGAACTGTGGAACACTGAGAAGTCAGTGGCCAAGAGAGTTGTTCTGATCACAGTATTATTAAATTTGCAATAGGACAAGGCACAGGGAGAAGAAATAAACAGGAGAGCCAAGGAGTCAGGTACAATGTCAAAAGTGAAGATATAGCTAAATTCCAAGGAAACCTGCTTAGATTACTAGAGGATAGGCTCAACACAACTAATACAGAGGGGGCCGGATGAATTGGACATAACACTGAACAAAAAGGCCAATGAAGGGTCCGATATTGAAAAATTAACTGAAGATTTTCAGGACGTCCTAAAGCTAGCCTGCGACAAGTCGTTCAGACAACTACGAACCGCAAAGAGAAGTATATCCAAAAAATCAGTGCCCTGGTGGACAGACGAATTGACTGTACTGAGGAAAAGACAAACGCTATGAGAAGGAGGTATCAGAGAACAAGGATTCTTGAAGAGCTAAGGGAACGGCGCAAAACCATCTATTTAAGAGAGAAAGCAAGGTATGAAGCAACTACCAAAAGAGAGAAAACCCAGTCCTGGAAGGTATATTGCAATCTTACGACATCCTTCATCCCATGGAATGAAGTGTATAAATTAGCGGCAGGGAAGAAAAGGAACAACACACTAATAACAACTCTGAGAAAGCTCGATGGATCCCTAACTGAAGACTTGAGAGAAACCATACAGCTCATGCTGGAACACTTCACACCGGACGATAAAGAAGAAGACGACACTGAGCTACACAAACAAGCCAGAGCCCGAGCACTAAAACCCACAGCCACAGATAATGACATTGATTTCACTGTCGAGGAAACCAGGAATGCCGTTGCAAGCATGAATAAAAAGAAAGCCCCGGGTGAAGACGGCATAACTGGAGAAGTATACAAGAGTGCCTTTGAGGTCCTCTCCAGATTTATAACTGCCCTGTACAACTGCTGCCTGCGAAGCGGAATCTTGCCTAAGAGATGGAAGACAGCAAAGCTGATCCCTATAGTTAAACCAGGGAGAGTAAACAGCGATGACATTTCCAAATTCCGCCCCATAAGCCTCCTGAATACAGGAGGCAAGGTGCTAGATAAACTGCTTATTAATAGAATCGATTACCATGTCTTCACCCATGATATCATGAACAAAAATCAGTTTGGAATCACCCCTCAATGGAGCACCACAGACGCAGCAATGGCAGTGAAGGGATTCATAGAGGAAGGCTTGTCAGCGGGAGAAATTATAGTTCTAATAAGCCTCGACGTCAAGGGCGCCTTTGACGCGGCCTGGTGGCCCAGCATCCTAAATGGGCTAAAAGAATATAACTACCCCAAAAACTTATATACATTATCGAAAAGTTAGTTTAGCCAACGGACCGCAGTTCTTTCACTTAACATTGTCAGTATGCAGAGAAAAATCACCAAAGGGACCCCACAAGGATCCTGCTGCGGGCCAGGATACTGGAACATCTTATACAATTCCCTTCTGAATATTCAATTTACTAAAACTTCTAAAGCTGTAACATTCGCTGATGACTTATTATTAGCAATTAGAAAAAAAACTGTAAGAACAGCAGAAAATATTTCAAACATTGAAATGAAAAAATAATAGCATGGTCGATGAATAGCAAGATTAACTTCAATGAGGATAAGTTAAAAGTTGTGATTATATCAATAAGGAAGAGAAAAGAAAACAAAGAAATTAACATATATTTAAACAACAAACCTTTGCAACAAGTTTCAACGATGAAGTATTTAGGCATTATAATTGACAACAAATTCAAATTCAGTGAACACATAAGTTATGCAGCCGAACGAAGTAGGAAACTAATACACAGCCTATCAAAATCTGCTAAACTAACATGGGGACTAAATCACGAAGCGCTATAGACCATATACAATGGGGCGATACTACCTCTTCTACTCTATGGAGCCCCGGTATGGGCTGAAGTTATGAGGTTTGAATATAACAGACTAAAATACATCAGGGTACAAAGAATAATTAACATCAAAATAGCCAAGGCTTTCCTTACCGCATCTAATGAAGCCCTATGCACCCTGACAGGTATAACTCCCGTGGTGATCAAGGTGGAGGAAGCGGCCAAATTATATAAAACACGAGGAACAGGCAAGCCTACGAGATCGATCACAAAGCACAGACGAAAGATTGGCTCCACCCAGCAGGCAAAGTTAAAGTCACAGAACAACCAGAGGAATAAGACATTCAGATCTACAAAGACGGTAGCAAGAGAGAACACGGGGTTGGCGCAGGAATTGTAATTTTTATTCAGAACGATCTAGCACATCGCTCGCAGTACACACTCCACAATAGCTGTTCTAACAATCAAGCCGAACAACTGGCAATTGTCAAAGCCCTAGAAACCACAGGGAAACTAAACATTAAAGATTCTATTCCAAGATCTGCAACAGTACACAGACAGCAGAATCACACTTCAATCCTTCCAAAACGCAAACAATCACAACTACCTCATAGAGGAAATAAGGAAGTTAGCAATTACCCTTGGGAAAAACAATTGGACAATAAAATTTGCCTGGATAAAAGCCCATGTAGGAGTATATGGAAACGAGTTAGCACACAAGCTAGCAAAGGAAGCCAGCAGTAAAAACGACATTTCGTTCAAAAGAATTCCCAAAACAGAAATAATAAATCAACTGAGGGAACAGAGCTTAGCCAAATGGCAAAACCAATGGGACCACACAACAAAAGGACAAATAACTAAACAATTTTTTTCCAATCATCAAGGATAGACTGAACAAAAAAATTAAACTAACACCAAAATTTGCAGCAATAGTTACAGCACACGGCAAAACTAAGGCCTACCTGCACCGCTTCAAAATAATAGAGTCTCCAGACTGTCCATGCAACGGCGGAAACAAACAGTGGAACACCTACTTTATGACTGCAGTAAACTAAAGAGGGAGAGAGACGAACTCATAAGAAACACATCAAACCAAGAAAAGTGGCCGGTGAACAAAAGTGCCCCAGTGAACAAGCACATAAAACACTTCACGCAGTTCATAAATTCAATAGTATTCGAGAAATTGTGAACTTAACAAACAACAGCACACTAACAAAAGTATTTATATAATTGCAGAACATAGGAAAATACACAACAAACGAGATAACTATCTTATGTAACGCCAAATCCAAATAACATATATTAGCAGTTTAAGTGAAATGTAAAACTTATGTAAATACAAATTCAAGTATGTAGTTTATTTTCATTTTTCCGTGCAAAGTCTATGTTTATGAAATAAGCCAACTACTTGCACTTTTTTATGTCTTTTTAAAAATATTTATTCACATAGATAGCTTAAAAACACATAACCTCAATTAAAATTAAAATTATTCTCTCCTACATGTTTCAGTCACCATATGACCATCTTCAGGGAGTTTTTTTTAAATATTTCCTGTATGACGTTGCTAAATGTTTTTCCTATTACTCGTCTGTGATGTGGCGACATGTCTGCAATTGATAACATATGCATAAACTAGTGTTATATATGTGGATTACGCGTTAATTCATTCGTGGTAACAGATGTGATTTCATCAAATAACTTCATGGAAATAGATATTAACTTACGTTTGTATGCTTAAGTAACTTAAGCATACAAACGTATGCTTAAGTAACTTAACCATACAAACGTAAGTTAATATCTATTTCCATGAAAGTAATTTGATGAAATCACAACATCTGTTACCACGAATGAATTAACGCGTAATCCACATACATAACATATAGGAAATATTTTTTAAAAAATCCCTGATGTTGGTCATATAGTGACTGAAACATGTAGGAGTGAATAATTTTAATTTTAATTTTAATTGAGGTTATGTGTTTTTAAGGTATCTATGTGAATAAATATTTTTAAAAAGACATAAAAAGTGCAAGTAGTTGGCTTATTTCATAAATCAAGTATGTAGTACTGCTGATTGACGGCAGTGGAGTATGCTGCTAATAAATAAACAATGAAAAATACATATATACGTACGTACATACATACACACATACATATATATACATACATACAAACAAATGTGATACAATTCTTAGATCCAAAACACAGCCAAAATGAAAATAGGGTATAAAATTAGCTACACAATTACAGAGACATAAAAATTATATAATAAAAATTGTTACAAATAGTTCTTACATTCTACCAAGTGTCATTAAAGATTCACTATGCAGGTTTCCTCTACAATTCTTTGAATTCATTCATGAGTGAGATCACCACACCAAAACAAACATTTTATTTCAAAATACGTTAAACGAGACAATAAAATTACGTGTGGTGTAACATTGGTGTGCGTTCGTGCAGCTATTGTTGCAGTAAACAAGCAGTGAATATTATACAACCTGTGTGTATTTGTGGCCTTAGTTATCCAGCATGCAATGTGCATGTGCCATATTGTCATCTTTGGCCTACCCCGGTGTAAAACAATTATTCACCTTATCTCATAAACGGCAAGATATTCTAAAAAGTCACTGAGCACACAATGCTTGTTTTGATAACCTCCGTAAGTTTTGTCGGAAACATTTCCCATTATAAGAAGAAATAAGCGAAATGTGGTACAAAATGTACCGTATATTCTCGAATCAAATCCGCACCCTTTTTACAGTTTCAGAGGACAAAAAACTCAGATGCGGATTAGAATCGCGTGCGGATTAGATTCGTGGTCGTGAGCTGGATTTTCGAAAAATGATAGAGCCGCTGTACGTGTCGTAAGAACAATAAAATAATTTATTATTTTATTTACTATTTATAATATATAATATATTATATAATATTTATAATTTATTATTCATCAGACTCGCCGTCATCACTCACAACGGAATCACTCTGCCTTGTAGGCAAGGGACGGTTGAAGGAAAGTTACGGATTAGAACCGTGAACTAACATTTTTCATTTACGAAATCTGCAAAAACTAGTGCGGATTAGATTCCAGAATATACGGTATAGCGGTTTTCATGTAAATTACCATTTATTCGTGTCCAATTTAAATGAAACTTCAATTTTCTGGACAGATTTTCGAAAAACCCTCAATTATCAAATTTCTTGACAATGCGCCCAGTGAGAACCGAGTTTTTCCATGCGGACGGACAGAGGGAAAGACAGACGGAAGGACAAACGGTCACGATGAAGCTAATAGTCGCTTTTCGAAGTTTCGCTCAAAACACTTCAATTTAGACGTATTCCTATAAACCTCACGTTGGCGCGAAATCATTCATTTTGACTTTTACCAGTGGTGAACACTTAAAAGCCCTACTGTATTCAGAACCAACTGAAAATGAACAGACATTTCACCAGCGCAATTTTGGTGCCTGAAAATCATTCATAACCTCCGGGCGATATGTGAAATTTTGTGACAGTCCATGATCACAAGTGTTCATGTGTGAATTAATTCATTTTGAAGACATTCTGGGTATCTGTTGTGAATTGTGTCTTTACAAACAATAAAACGTTTACAGTTATTTCACTGGGAACGTGTAATTTATACATTTTATGTCAGTTGCAAGGAAAATAAAACATGTTTAATGTATTTGTTTTTTAATATAACCTTCCAATTGAATTCCAAAACCAGTCACTTCCGGAAAATGTGTACGCGGACTTCTCTGATGTTTATTGACTCGTGTATCTTTGTGATAAGTGAAGAATAAAAAAACAACTAGATGCCTCTTGTTATTTTATTGTACTTCTTATAGGCTCAATATGTTTCGAGCATTACTATGGCCATCATCGGGAGCTCGCGACTATGATGTTGTTTACCAAATTGGTCGTGTCTTTCTTGGTTTGCTGTATGTTGGAGGTTAGATGCAGTTAGGCTGGAGTGGTGTCCGGTCTGCAGGCTCAAGCACAACTGGTCTTTTCATGTCTAGACCAGTTGTGCTTTAGCCTGCAACCCAGACACTACTCTAGCCTAACTGCACCCAAACTCCAACATACAGCAAACCAAGAACGATATGACTAATGTGGTACACAAAATCATAGTCGCGAGATCCTAATGATGGGCATAGTAATGCTAGAAACATGTTGAGCCTATAAGAAGTACAATAAAATATAAAGTGGCATCTAGTTGGTTTTTTGATTCTTTTTGTTTTGATTCAAAGAAGTCATTCTTGATACAAGTCAAAGCATTTTTGATACGACTTGTATATTTATGATAAATTATTATGAGTCATTTTTGAAATTTGGAATGTCAGGATAAATGAAAATTGGGGGGGGGGGGGGGGGGGGGGGGTATTAAAAATTTTTTTTAATGTTTTTTTGAATTGATTTTTTTATAAAATCTTTTTTTAAAATTGTTTTCATAAATTTGGTTTAAAATTTTTGGAACTTAC
>Ga0123355_10008092_pt1 | contig 15865 bp, 7 predicted proteins | sample TergutEmb28metaG_3_FD_89872 | JGI IMG/M metagenome (GOLD analysis project Ga0123355, IMG submission 89872) | Embiratermes neotenicus P1 segment gut microbial communities from Petit-Saut dam, French Guiana - Emb289 P1 | ecosystem: Host-associated > Arthropoda: Insects > Digestive system > Gut ...
GATGGTCGTATTAACGGCCGAAACATGTTGAGCATTGAATGAGTATTGAATAAATAATAAAATAAGTGGCATCAAGTTGGTTTTCTCTTTACTCAACTATAAAGATGATGCACGGTCCCATAATGATAAGATTTAAAAAAAATATTCAAGAGTCTAATGACAAACGCCATTCTACAAAAATTCCAAGCAATTCCAAGGTTCTTGACATTTTACGTAATGTACGTCTCAGCAATGTGAATTCGTCCTCCCCAGGTCACGTGTGTGTGCTGCACCCACCGTGCAGAGGTTCAGGCAGGTTCCTTCGGCTGTAACCCGAAACCGCGCCATGTTATGGTGAGGAGGAACAAAGACAGCGCTGCTCAGAACGCTTCTGTTACAGAAAATGTGACCACGAATGGATTTTAGTTCAGATCAAGCTATTAAAAACGTGCTACATGTTGTTTCTTATCGCACACAATTATATTTTCGTTCTTGTCGCAGCCGACAAGGAATGTGACAGACTGCCAAGAGGGTGTAATTAGGCGAAGGTTATCCCGTGACGTAACCCGTATATGAAAAGTACAGCTATTAAAATACATTTTACAAACATCACCTTATTTTATTAGTCCGAGTATATTACATATGACGTTTATAATAAAGGAGAAGTGCAATTATTAGAACGAAATTCTTTGACGGCGTGTACATAGAAGTTACTGGTAGGTCTGGGGCAAGTCGTGCATTGTAAGCGGGGTAAGATGGATCAGAAAATATCCAATAAAATCTTGTTCGCTCCCATAACCTCACATCAGTTCTGACAGAGGAGGCACAGAGTGCTTTACGTGAAAAATCGGCCGAATTGCACGTTGTTTCAATTTGGCTTATCTTTGGGGACAAAAGTAAACTATGATGTCATAGTATGAACCGTTATGTAGATACATTGTCGTGTCTAACGTAAGTTTCCACTAAGCGGATCATAGATTATGTTGCTCTTGTGACTGCACAGAGCTTCTGTAGCTGAAGCACGAGGAATTCCTCAGACACTAAGCCTCACAAATCAGATGCTGTCATAGAGGATAATAAACTGCATATTGAAACTATAATTGTGTCATAAATTAGCATGCAGCACATTTCGAATTAGGGTTTCAAGGAGCACAGTTTTATTCAGGCACAAGTTCGCCATTCGTATGTCTGCCGACAGATCGTCTGACCCTCTTCAGCACAGTGGTACAAAGTAATTGATTTTTTCTCTTTAACTATGCGAATATATCTCAATACATCTCCTGAAAATATGGATTATCTGTCTCCAATCACTTCAGTTGTTTATTTCACGTTACAACGCAGTCTCATTATAAGAAACTTAATTGTACAGAATCCATTTTCATAAGGAAAGATCAATGATGCATTTTGTGCTACTCAATTTCATAATCACAACCCTGTTTCTGGGTTTCAAGAGAAGGGGTCCTACTCTGCAGAGAGAGGCATCGGAGCCTGCTAGATAAGATATGGACAAGAAGACAGGTTTCTGATTTCTGCAATGAACACACTTCTGGAATTCAAACCGAGTAACTCAAAAGAGGATATGCAATCAACACAATGTGTATCTTCCCGCTCGGCTGGTCTTATAGCACGAATATGCGTAAGTGTGATTTCAGAAACAATCTTCCAGATACACTCCAGCTCACTTGTAAGGAATGTAACATAACATTCCTAAATTCCCTCTCATAAAGAAATGTAAATAATCATTTTGCGAACTTCGTAGACTTCAGTCAAGAAATTAATGCCCTAATCTACGAAGGCAGACTTTCTGTGGAGTAAACTTTCCTTGTCCAGGAACAAGATAAAACGGACGGAACGTTCTCTATGTAAAGATTCAGTTCATCCCTCACAGAGAACAGAGTTTTCTTCCAATAGAAAGAAAAATAGTGCAATACTAGGTAAAGAAATACTGGTTCTTTGTTAGGGGTATTGTACAGTTCACATATATGTGCTGTGTGGGTAGAATGCAAAGATTTTAGCGTTAACTTGGCGGTATAAACACAAGCCACTAGGCGTTAACTGCTTATCAGAAAATCCTGAAGGGAGGAGAAAAATTCAAAGAAATAAGCGTCTATGAAAAGATAAATATTAAAATAGATATTAAACAAAGAATGAAAAAAATGTCTGCTTTCTCGCAGTTCAGGACAAGATTCAGAGCAAACTGTTTTGAAAGATCCTGTGAGAATAAGGTTTCACAAAAGCTAGGAGATTTCCCTACGGTCGAAATGGCTGTCAGTTTTACCACCAGGAATCTGCCCCATGGAATTAGATATGTGTGTGTGTGTGTGTGTGTGTGTGTACGTACATGCGACTTGTGGACTCAGGTCGTGTCGCCTTGTTTATGAGGCATACTGTGGTGAAAGTTTGAGCTCCTCCCTAAATCCTGTGCTGTAACTGTATTTTTACAGTGACTGAGGTTTGCCTAGCGCAAGTCCCAAGTGTGTTATGTGTGGATGTCTATAGCACGTAGCACTTCTCCAGGGAGTAATTCTCTATATTTTAAACTGATAAAAAGTAGGAGGCTCTGGATATCTTAAAAATTGCATTGTTTGTATGTGTGTGACCTGAAGTAAAAAAAAAGAAACATGAGACACACGACGACAATAAAATATTCTTACCATCCTCACCTAAGACAGCGTCTCTGTCCCTTCAAATAAAATTCCTGGACTATAATCCACAGAGAACATCTGGTTAAAATATGTAAGTCAATTCTATTAAACCTTTAAAGACTCGTGATCTGAGGGCGAAGTAACAAACTGTAGATCAGGGACAAGGAAAAGTACAAGACAGATGACGGACACTTTTTACGGAGGCAAGGGAACTTCGCCCGCTCCTCCTTCTAATGGGAGCAGTGTCAAAACAAAGGGGTTAGAAGTGACAGAAATAGTTAGTTGACACAAATGCCGCGGAAGTTTGTTTCTACGATTAATTAAAACACGAATAACTTGTAAAGGTTCATGTTGGGCTACAGATGTGGGGATTAATATAGCAGAACCATTTCCTGCCAAATTAAAATCGGAAGAACTGCATGAAAGACATGCAGTATCATCTCTGATTTGGGAACGATCTGTGCCCTTAAGTGAAGACACTGCACATGCAGTAAGACAAGTCAAGATGGCCGGTCGCAGGACCAGTGTGTACTGCCTTCTAACCAGTTCGAAAATTCAGATCCAAGCCCAAGTTACTCTGCCACTGATCGTCTGTTCATCTGAGGCATATTGACAGCTGCTCTTACAGCCAGGCAACTTTTCATCCAGTGGGTGCCAAGTTCCTTCCCCGAGAATAAAGTGGTCGCTGCACGAAGCTGACCACTCACTTTGACATTCAGGGGACCGTGCATCGTGATATATTCTTATAATAAAACCAATGAGATGCACTAATTTCTTAAATTTACTTTGAAATAAAACTCTACATATTTCGGACAGGTTTTCTTTCCATCATCAGGAATCTAGTATCGTACACATAGCAATAGGTATATGCCATACAAGTTATGCTGACTGCTGGCTAGCAACTGGATTGAATCAGAGTAACAGTCTCGTGGAATATTAAAGCAAATTTATGAAATCATGCAGCTTACTGGAACTACTTTCAATTTGTGGCGTGGGATACATTTGTGTGTCCATATATGTCTATAGGCTTTTATCTTCCGCGAAGAGATACCGGCTCATTTGGAGTGTAACGTACTGCAGTCGTCTGTTTCCTACGATAAATTCACAGACCTATCACCTAAACACGTTTTAAACAGGAAACAGCGGGCAACCGCCAAGCGCAGTCTTCTTCCACCGTCGAGTGTACTCAGCTATGCTGGACTGCTTATCAAAGTTCGCAGGCCACTGACTCGATAAGTAGCCGATGTGGAGCTAGCTGCAGACAAATGTTATTTTAAAAAGAAAGCCACTACCTACACATGAGTTACTTCTCTGGCACTATCTAGGGATACAGATAAAAAAAAATACAGCACGCTAGACCACAAGGCAAGCCCTTTTTAAGTGTAAGCTTTAGGTGATGCTATTTTATGTCAAAATGTAATATTGAGGCCCGTCGCAGTGGAAATTTATTCGCAAGGTTTCCTATAGCCCCAAGAGTACAGGAGGGGAAATGTATGGTAAAATAAAAGTGTTCATCGCGAAATCAGGAAATGTATATTATTGTATAAAAACAAACTTGCAGAATAGGCTTATTACAGTAGAAATGCAATTACAGTCATGAATAAACTATGAGCATGGCAGAATTTGGAATTCTTGCAAGTTAAGAAGAAAGAAATTGGTAAGACACGTAGCATGCAAGGGATAGCAGTCAGTGGTGGGATCTGGTGAACTAAGTTGTGAAATTAAAGTTGGGTTTCCGTCAAATGCTGGAAGTATTGTGAATAGCTGACAAACTAGTAGGGCTGCAAACAGAACTTTATCCTGTGTAGTGGGCATCGTATATGTTAATACTTTGTCTTCAATTTCCTGTATAGAAACTTACAGAAATCTACACACAGTCCTACAAATTTTCTCTTTCCTTGATAAGCAAGTGGAACTTCTTGCCCTACTATACGGTAGTGTTCTTCAAAATCCTAACATCTGCGCAATCTTTGTGATTAAACCTGATTTTTCGCGGAATGCCTGCATTTGAAAGCAGAGATGAAATAAAGTGTGAATAAAAATCCAAAAGATGCAACAGTATGCAGATATTTATTTACTGCAAATCTACTCTACATGTTTCGGGTGTCACAGCACCCATCATCAGGAGTATTAAAAACTGTAACCGCAGCCTCCGGTACAGGTCATACTGGTTTGTGCGAGTCGCTTGCGATTCGTACAAACCAGCACCGATCAGACCAAGTTGGAGGGGAGTAGCGGTACAAGTAGTATGACCCGTACCGGAGGATGCGGTTACAGTTTTTAATACTCCTGATGATGGGTGCTGTGACACCCGAAACATGTAGAGTAGATTTGCAGTAAATAAATATCTGCATACTGTTGCATCTGTTGGATTTTTATTCACACTGAATTAGGATGCACGGAACCACGAGCTTAAAAAAATGAAATAAAGTATTTCAAATATATGTTTGACTTAAAAATAAAACACGTACAAATATTTATAAAAATATTTTATTTTGGGTGATTTAAAACCAACACATCCAGCGCCTATTATACATAAAGACGGAGAGACAAATAAAATGGGACTTAAAACTTCCAAAATTAATTTATGTATTTAAATTTAATGGACGTGTTCTTGTACAGTCGAGGAAATCGCCTACGGAAACCCCAGAATTTGACTAGCACAATTTGGACATCACCGCTCTATGGAAAGAAAGTAGAATGAGAGGACGGTTCACAATCAAATACCAGAGAAAACATATTGAACTAAGGGATAAAAATAGGGGAATGGAGAATATTGAATTATGAGCAGATTTAAAATTTGTAAATGAGAAGTTCAAAGATTGTGGCATCGTATAATCCTTATAAAATGTGAGAAAAACTGAAATGAAGAGAAAAGTTTGATAACTGGTTGTATGTGGAATTATACTAATGAAATTAACGTTGAGCAAAATGTTCTAAGTGTTTTTAATTGAGTTACCTTGCCCATGACAGATCCTAATCACGTGGTGATGGCAGCTCGGGAGTAAATCCCGTGTTCCATAAAAAAAAGCGGGGTTTAATAATTAAATGAGAAAGTATCAGCTTTTCAAGGTCTGTACTGCATGAAGTTAGTTAAATGTTCGGTTTAGTTGCATTCTTTACCCGAACTGCTAGGGTGCTCTAGCAGTTTACAGTATTAATATTACATACATTCAGAAAGTATTTTGGAACTCCGGACTACTGTCGCACTGTCAAGTTAATAATTTACAGTCCATTCAGTTTCCAGGAATTTTCCTGACGCCGAGCTACACGTGTCGGAACATCGAATTTAAAATCAATAGTCCGTATCTCCGCCAGCACAGTGTCCCCGCGATTCTGCGGCAACTTCACTGCCTTGCGTGCGAGGTGTGCAGTCTAACTCGCTCCTCTCCGTGGAGCAACGTTGTTGGGTACTACAGCCCTACGTATTTATTCAAAAGCGTAGGAAATAAATATCTTGATAGTTTCTATCGTTGCCTGGACCGACAGAAGAAACCCTTTCTTTTACCGACTTTCAAATTGTCGGGCTCTCGAAATGAGTGTGCAGACATATGACGACTGTACACACGCGAAAGTACTCTAAATATAAGTATGGGTATTTCCCTTACTCATGCCGTGCACTTCCTTACGTTCGATGTGTCAAACAACAAATGCACGTAAAATACGACAAAATTCAAATCATACAATACAATTCACGAGGATTATCAACTCCTACATTTTTCGGCACTGGAGTGCCATCTTCATGGTGTCTGTTAAAACAAAGGAACAAAAGCCCAATAGGCCAATTCGAGTACAGAGCCAGGTAGCACAAGACTTGGGTTGCTGCGCCAAAGCTTTATTATTTTGCACGAAAACTCCAGGCTCCTTGGGAACCGCGGTAGCACAGTGGTTAAAGTGCTGTGCTACAAATCGGAAGGTCGCTGGTTCGATCCCAGATTGTGTCACTGGAATTTTTCATTGACATAAAATCCTTCCGATCGCACTATGGCCTTGGGGTTGACTCAGCCTCTAACATAAATGAGTACCAGGAGCATTTCCGGGGGTTAAAGGCGACCGGTGCGTAAGGCTGACAACCTTACCACCATCCTGTGCCGTTGTCATGAAACCTGGGAACCTTAACTTCCTGGAACCCTCTGGGCCACTCCAGGCCTGTAACGGGACTGCTTTACCTTTTATACACAAGGCTCCTTACAGCCAACCGGACGTGTGACTTGTTAAGGCGCCAGGATACGTTATGGACCACTCTCCCTGCAGCCCTGATCTCTTGACCAGTGATTTCCATCTCCCTGGACCCCTGCGAAACACCTGGCCTAGCAAGCGATTTGTAACAGCTATCGGCTAGCAGCAAGCTGTCACATCCTGACCACAGATGCGCGCACTTGACAAATTTTCTTCTAGGATGGGACACAAGCATTGGTGCCACAGTGGGACAAATGATGAAATGTCAACCCTTGCTAACTGGAGGTCTGATGTAGGCCATCTGCTACCCATGCTATGTATACGTCTTAGTCAGGACACATTTATCATCAGCCGATCGCCACGTTGTCTTTTAATTTGTCTTCTAACGAAGAAGTAAAAAGCGCTTCGTAAGGTACGAAATATAAAATGTTGTACTGTATTGCATATTTTGAAGGCAATGCGTACTTTGTGGCGTAGTAACGGAATTGTATGTCATGTAAAGCGTTCTATATATACTGATTTTTTAAAATTTTTTTCAAGCATCTTAGGCAAAACCTGTTTAAATTCAAAACAATGCTGATATACCGTTCGCAATATGCACTGCATACACTCGTAAGATCACTTTAAGACATTTATATTGTAGTCTCTAAATTAATCCTTCTTACTTAATACCAAATCAGGAATTCTGAGTCACAAGTGCATGGAACGACATTAAGTAATGAAGTAAGGAAATTACCAGTACCCTTGAAGGAAAAATGTGTTATTCAGTAATGAAAGTAAAAGAATATTGATAATAAAATAACATTAAATTCACTGATAGGAATAAAATGTAACATAAACTGCACTAACATTTTAAATCCATAGTCGCTCTAACAACTGTCTACGGCCTTGAATTCTGGCGATGGAATTCCCGTGGGGAGCCGGTACCGCACAGGTGTTCATAGCCTGATATAAAAAGGACACCGGGTCATTTCCGGAGTAAAGCAGCCAGAGCTTTACGTTAAAATCCGACATCTACACAGCGCCGATGATAAAGGAAGAGAAGAGTTATACTTCTACACACCACCTATAACATCATGACAGGTTATAGGCTGAATATATTGAAGTTCAATCAGCCCTGTAATGTTAAAAACACTCTGCATTTTGCCCACACACGATATTTATGATTTTTAAAATACGTACCGACTGTCTGCCTACAAAATATTGACTTGCATTTCTTTACCATGCATATGTACCGCTTCTGTAGGTAAAAGGTAAAGTGCACCCTTGTACAGGCACTGAAGCTGTGTACAGTCCGTACGGCCCATAGGGAGAGTAGAGGTATAGCTCTAATCTTTCTTGACCACGGCACTAGAAGGTGGTGAGGGGTGAGCGTCAGGCCCCAGCCGCTCATTACCCCGAGAAAGACCCGGTACCCATTGTACAGGAGGCTGGGTGGGCCTCAGGTCCGGTCTGGACAGGTGCGGAAAATCTCGACCCCACTGGGATTCGATATCCGGACCGTCGAGTCCGTAGCCAGTCGCTATACCGACTGAGCTACCCGGACCGCTGTACTGCTTCTGTGTGAGATATAAACTGAATTTTGTGCGATAACTTAGAAGGACGACGGACATCGAACATTCAAAATAAATATATCTAACACGCTGGTCGAAAATTTAAACCACAAGAGAACGAAATGTAGCCGTAATCTCACTAAAATCTGTACTTGCTAAAACAAAACTACTTTCAAAATCAGCTGAAAAATGTTTCTGACAAACGTCTCAGAATTCTTAACGTCTGAAAATGGATATTTTATAATCCCTTAATAGTTAACTCCAACGAAAACACGTCTTGTGTTTTTTTTTCTTTTTTTGTTAATTCGGGCGGACTAAGTGTTCCTGCTATTCTTCATACTGAGCTGCTTGAAATAGAATATTCTAAATTCGCCACAAAATTACTGCGCGAATGACTGTCAATTACATCACTTTTAAACAGATGTCTTAAAATGCTGTGATGAACTCCGAGTCCACCACGAAATAGATCATGTTACAGAATTCGATAGGTTTGCCGCACTCGTGCATGAATAACATTGGAATACGTGGAAGTCGACTGAGTATTAGAAGGGAAATCCCGAAAATTCCAATCTCTAGCAAAGCTCCAGAAGGTACATATTTAATCCAGTGATGTATATCATAGCACACTGAAGACACCACTTCAAATAATATGCAAGATATGCACGTGTTTTCAGCAAATGAAGAGGATAAATGCAGGCCGAGGTAAGGGTACCTCCTACTGCCCTTTGCTGCAACAACCGTCTGGTTCTAACCTTAGGTAAAACTAGTGACGTTATGTCTCTGGTTACCGCGGACACAGCCAATCAGCCGCCTTAAGCTATTGTACAAGCTGCATATTTTATGTTTTGTTGACAGTACATCCGATATATCCCTGTAATGAAAACCGACTTGATGAACTATTTATCCTCAGTTTATTTCGTCAGTCAACTTCTACATGTTTCGGGAATATCTGTAGCCCATCATCAGGAGGTATACTGTATATATACAACAATTGGTAGGTGTTGAGCTTTTTAGTCGACTGTCTTTTGGCCGGGCCAATAGACAGTCAACTAAAAAGCTCAACACATACCAGTTATTGTACATGTACAGTATACCTCCCGATGATGGGCTACAGATATGTCCTAAACACGTAGAAGTTGACCGACGAAATAAACTGGGGATAAATAGTTCATCAAGTTGGTTTTCATTACACAGGCTACACTTTTTTCGTCGCTGTTGATACACTAAGTTTTACACTGCGTGCACAAACACAGATATGCTTGTTTTAAAATAAAGGGAAATACTGTTAGACAAAGACAAGTTCTATCACCTCTAACACGATGTCGCTCTATATACACAAAAACCGCCTCTCACTTCCTCCGTTATTAGAAGCTGAGTTTCAGATCTCATGCTTATGACACACCGGTTAGGAGAGCTGCTTAGGATTGCATTAACGTTAGGACGGTATTCACGTCAAATAACTACGGTGGGTGCTCTTCTCTAGAAAGTTCCCTGCTTATGTTTATTCATTCTTCTAAGACACGCGCTCGAACTTCAACTGACCGTGAAGTGAATTCTCCCCGGTGGCAACGAATACAACACTTTCTTCAGAACACTGTGCAGAGTGGATTAGTTACAGTGTCACGGGTCTGCAGGAAGATTACTTTCTTTAAACTTACTAACTCTATGGAGCGCTGAACCTTTAAACATTTGTTGTCAGTGGCACAACGAGCCAAAATAAAATAAAATAAAATAAAAAAATCCTAAAACCAAAATATTCATGCTCGCATTCAAAAACTTCCCGAATATAGACCCCGTATCAGTTTAGTCAGTTTAACGCCATTCTCGTATGCTAATATTGCCCCTCCATCGAAGCCTGTGTCTCAAAATTGTTACGAAATCTTAGGGTCTCCCAGCCAAAATTGTGCATATTTTCCTCATTTATTGCGCCTACTCTTTACGTAAAACCTTTTATGTGATCAACATGGCAGTACTTCTTTATTTACATTTACGCACCAGTAAATACATAAAAATACACACATATATTTCGCTACGCAGTTCACCATTTTCTAATAAATGCATGGATCCGTAATTCGTGTGTCATATTTCTGAGAACAGTTTGAATTCTATACGGGTCTCTTGTTTTAAAGAATTAGCAGGGTTAATGTGGGTCAAGTAGGAGAGTGCTATAGCTAAGTCAAGAGAATTCATCAACCACATCCATGTAAAAATGGCTTTAGAGCACAGTTTTGGAAACCTAAATTATTTTTAAAATAAGTGTTACACCAAATAATTAAGAATAAACATACTAAGTCAAAACACATCGCTTGTTGATCATGCTTTTATGTTGCAACTATTTTGAGCTAAAACGACTCCAAAAACGCCGATTTTGTCAAATGGTTTCTGCCATAATATGTTAATTATCTAGCGACTTGAAAACTGAAAATGACCTAAATTTATATAAAAATTTCTACTCCAAAGGGAAATGAATCACTGTTCATTACAAAGGCCAATGATTAATGCTGTTAGCGGAAATTACTGCTGCCCTTTGTGAGAATCATATCAAACAAAAATATGATGTGTCGGGAAATATAGAGTCTTCAAGGTCATCTTGGTTGTAATTATAGCAGATACCTTGTGTGAATGTGTTGCGAGGAGAGGTGGTGTAGATATTAGAAGCTGCAAGCTAGCATTATCATCAAAAGAGTGTGCAGAAATAACATCAGCACGTGGGAATCACTGTCTGGCAAAACACGTATTTCGAATTTAGAAGCAATGTTTCATTTTGAGACGGCAAGGAACAGCTCAACAAAAGGCAGCTCTCTCCCTTCACCACAAACAATCTGAGTTGATCCAGAAATGAAGTGGGAAAAGAAGAAATACAGTAATAAATGGAAAGGTAGAAGAGCGACAGGGAATGGTATGAGCATTTGGACAGCTTCCCATGTATTCTTGGTGATTTATTCTTATTTGCTACAGCAGAGAAGACAAGAAAAACTATGCACGAATCAGTGATGTTTGCATCATTTAACAATAGCTGCTGCATGTTTCAGATCATAGCGCTAGCTTAGTGCTGATCTGACGCAGCTCAAATGTGTTTACACAATTACGACAGAACAAAGGGTTGGATCTACTCATGGAAAAAATAAACTAAAAAGGTAAGAGATTCAAAAACCGCATTTAATTTATAAGTACAGAAAGAAACCGGAGGGTTGTTTGCCGTGCATCTTCCTCATGAAATAATGTGAAATGCAAAATTGATGCAATAAGGTAATTTTATTTATGTATTTTCAGCTCTACATGTTTCGGGCGCATAAGCCCATCATCAGGAACATTAGATGTTGGGTTGCAGCATATGGTTTTCTGCACCGAGTTTGTTGATGGATGGTGGCCTGTGGAGCCGCTCCGTAGGTCGTGTGTATGGTGCGGTGCGGACGGTGCCGCACCGCACCATAAACACGACCTACGCATAATTCTTCTCCATTTCACGGCCAGGTGACACTTATCGCCATGCTCACCACAGGAACTACACATTTTTGCGGTAAAATAATATAAGTAAAATCATAAGTGTAATAAAACCAACCAGATGCACTAATTTCTCAAATTTATTTTTGGAATAAAACACTCTATATTTCGGACAGTTCCTCTGTCCATCATTAGGTGTCCAGCACTGCACACACAGAAATGGTATATGTCAGATAGTTTTGCTGACAGCTTGCGAGCAGGATCACGACGGACGGACGGATATCCGTCCGTCTGTCCTGAACCTGCTCGCAAGCTGTCAGCAAATCTATCTGACATATACCATTTCTGTGTGTACAGTGAAGAACTCCTGATGACAAACATAGGAAATGTCCGAAACATATAGAGTCTTATCCCAAAAATAAATATGAGAAATTAGTGCAACTAGTTGGTTTTATTATAAGAATTTATCACGATGCACGGTCACCTGAATGTCAAACTAAATAAATAAATAGACTTCTAAGTGTAATAAATAAAACTCCAACTTTAATATACCTTAAGATGCAAACGGTATCGAGTATTTTTACAGCAACAATTTTGTATGTTGAGTCATTTTTGCCTTCCTAAAGTTTGTTGCTGTAATTTTTAAGCTAACTTCTGCCTCCGTGTGACCTGCTCTCACTCTTATCGCAAACTTTGCACTCTAAGTATTTCTCTTGGTCTCAGGGCTAACAAGCAAAACTGACTCAGATTTATCGTATGTGACTTGTAAGAAGCTCACGCAGAAGAACTCTAAACTAATGTCATCCTGACACAGTGCCTTCACAGACTGCTTCGTCAAGCCCAGTTTTACCTGCAGTGGCGGTAACAGTACTCCGAGTCAACCATAGAATTGCGAGTGATGTTTCTCAAACCGATAGAGGCCTGTCGAGCTACTGCTTCTACAAAACAAGAAGCAATGATCTGCTGTCATATTCACGCAAAATAATTTAACCATGCACCATTCTGCTAATTATCCATCAGCTTCCCTTGTGCATTGTTTCCTGCAGGGGCGAGCAGCACAAAAATGGGTTGAAGCTTATGACAAAACATTCGTTATGTAGTCTGCCTTCCGCTAGTTTCATAGCCTCTTCTTCAGTAGCCACTCCTCCAGCCAGCGACAGTGCTTTCTCTTTAAAATTCCTCTATCTTCTCTTTTCCATAAAGTCATTCAGTAGTTGCTTACGTCGTAATCCTCGACTTCTTTTCCCTTCTATCTTTCCTTCGATAACGTGTTTTATATTGCAATTTCTACGCAAGATGTGACCAATCCAGTTAGCTTTCCATCTTTTTATTTTATGCAGAATTCTTGCTTCACACTTTTTCCACACCTTCATTTTATCACGTGATTGAACCAACTGTTTTCCGTACCTCTTTAGCACCACATTTCGAAACTTTTCAGGCATTTCCCATCTTCTTTTCGAATTGTCCCAGTTCCATCACCATAAAAAGTTTTGCTCCAAACATAGCACTTCACTACTTTATTCCTTTAATTTGAATCCAATTTGCTGATGAAAGAGTCTTCATGTTTCTGATTGTTCCTTTTACCGCTGTGTATTTGAGGCCTTGGTTCTTCTGGGTCGTTAAGAAGCGTCGATTGGTATTTGGTTACCAATGTTTCGGTAAAGCCTATCCGTCCCAATTTCAAGCTTCAAATTCGACCTTTGAAAAGGCCTTAATACCCGTGTGTTTGTCCAGAGGGACAGAGAAATAACGGGGGTTGATTTTGATATATTGTTACTTGGAGTAAAGTAGGAAAGATACAAGAGTTAAGATCAATCTGTAAGTATATGTATATATATATATGGTGTCACGTTTCACAAGACTCAATTTTCTTTAAGACTAAAGTGGCCATTCTTCTTAGTAATTGACGAACTTAATGCACAAATTCTTGTTTTATAATGAGTTTATTATATTCCTCTACATGTTTCGAGTACTATTGTGCTCATCATCAGGAGGTCAAAACTGTATTATACAGCATCTGGCATCGTCACACTCTGTAGGCGGCCGTCCGGTGCGCACCGGACAACCACCTACAGAGTGTGACGATGCCAGATGCTGTATAATACAGTTTTGACCTCCTGATGATGAGCACAATAGTACTCGAAACATGTAGAGGAATATAATAAACTTATTATAAAACAAGAATTTATGCATTAATTTGGTCAGTTACTAAGATTATACTGAGATTCACGGTCAGCAAAACATCTAAACTAGCCACTGTTGAGCTGTATCCAGCAACGTAGCTGTAAATATGTTCATAGTGCTGCGTTTTGAATGCAGCCTATCCTGTTGCATATCGGAGGGCAGGTCGAGTCACTGTCGACTGTAACAAGCGACGGCAAACTTCCATTTTCCCACACCTCCAAATACCTATTGGCGAGAAGATAACCAGCGGTGAGGAAGAAGTATTCTTGCTTCTATTTGCCTGGAGTGTGTTAGAGGACAGTGGCAGTGCGTTTGCATGAGCGCATCGAACAAATATACCTTTAATATTCAAGCATTTCAGTTCCTAACTTTTCTGTGTGACACTACTCGCCGATCCCCATATCACCAGGTCACCAGAGAATAAATCCTCATACACTTAGCCCAGAATGGCAATATCTCCTCTCGGAGAAAAAGAATGCCACGCTCCCAAGACTAGCGACATTGAAGAGTGGGATTCTTACCCTACCTTTAATCCTTTAACATCCCCCATACCCCTCTTCAGCTGCTCTTCATTATGTAATTTTCTTCTCACACCCCACACCACACAATAGTTGTAACATTTTCTTCCATTTCCTGTAATTTTCTCATCTCTTCCTTTCTACCTTCCTAATCGTCCTCCGTCAGTTTTATCTTAGGCTTACGTGCTTTCCAATTTATTTCCTTTTGGTACATTCACTTTTCCGTGGCATTCCCAACGATCTGTTTCTGTTGGTTGGATCGGGTGTAGCTCAGTCTGTATAGTGACTGAGCTACGAGCTGGAAGATGGGATAATCGCGGTTCGATTCATTTTTCTTCACAGCAATGAAACCGACTCTAGGACCCACACACATTCTTTTACCCAACTGGTGTACAGGTACCAGGGTTCTTGTCATGGAAATCACAACGTTCGAGGCCTCAGTCTGACTACCTTTCTCTATCCATGAGCGAAGTTTACGAACGAGTGCAACTGCATTTCCACATACCCCTATAACAACTAGGCGTGGTGCTCAATAAACACAGTGGTAATTAGCCTCACATTTTCTATTTGCTGCCTATTTTTTATCACTTACCATTCTTAAACGATTATTATGAGCCCTTTACGAATATTGAGCAAGACGCAACCTGTCCACAATCTTACAATCTGAGATTTTTAAAATCCACTTTCATAGCATCTCTCCATTTGCGTCCACCAAGTGGTCGGTTCCCTTCGAGCCTATAGAGGGCAATTCTATATAGGCCTACAGTTGTATTCGGATACGCGATGGTAGTTGGTTGAGGCACTGTGCTACAGGTCGGAAGGTCGCGGATTCGATTCCCGATGATGTCATTGGAATTTTCCATTGACATAATTTTTCCGGGATTGACCCAGCCTGTAACAGAAATGAGTACCAGGAATATTTCCTGTGGGATAAAGGCGGCCGCTGTGTAAGGCTGACAATCTTACCAACTTCAAGTGCCTACTGTCTTGAAATCATGGAGTCTCAACATCCTGGGACCCTCTGGGACTGTCCAGGTGTGTAGTGGGATTGTTTTACCTTTACATTTACCTAAAGTTGTATATCTGCCATGCGTGCTACATGTCCGTTCGTGTTTATATCAATCATTTTTAGTGTGTGGCGAAGAGTAAAGCCTGCAAGTTTGTATAAGATCCTATTCGCGTCGTTTAATCCATTCTCCTCTTACGTATTTTCCCCGTAGTTCGAAATAGTTTCCTCAGATTCCCGCTCTCAAGCAGATGTCGTCAAATTTTCCCCCCCAAGGCGAGAGACCAAGATCCACACACACACACACACACACACACACACACACACACACACACACACACACACATACTCAAAAGA
>Ga0123355_10008093_pt1 | contig 15865 bp, 14 predicted proteins | sample TergutEmb28metaG_3_FD_89872 | JGI IMG/M metagenome (GOLD analysis project Ga0123355, IMG submission 89872) | Embiratermes neotenicus P1 segment gut microbial communities from Petit-Saut dam, French Guiana - Emb289 P1 | ecosystem: Host-associated > Arthropoda: Insects > Digestive system > Gut ...
ACCTGAAATGAAGTAGAGGGGGCCTCTTCGCTGGAAGAGCCCTCATCCTGCCATTAGAAGGACTCATATAATTGTCCCACGCCAACACTTTAGCCTATAGAATGTACTCATTCTGATTGCTAATTAATAAAAAAAATAGTTTATTCATTTTGTACATACTGTTTTTTTAAATAATTTTTTTTTGCCTGTTCCGTTACGGTTTTAGTACTTGAAGGTGTAAATAATTAGTAAATATACAATTACATTAGTTTTTTCATTTCTCTGTTGTTATTCTGCGTTTAGTTTGTCGAAAGGGATTTCGTTAATAAATTTTACAAAATCTCTATAGTGTATCTTTATTAGATTTTTTATTTTTTGGCCATATTCCTCTTTGTACGGTGGTTGTCTTCAGCTTTTCTCGTTGTTTTGTTAACTTTTCGCATTCATAGGTTACGTGGTCCGTTGCCTGTTCTGCTGTTCCCCAGGTTCATGTTGGTTCTTTATGATTTTGAAACGTTGTATGTATGCTTTTTTCCCCATTCCCTTTAGTATAACCGCTAAGTTTTGGTGTGATTTATTTTCATTTTCAGCCTATCTTCTATGTTTGAGAAATATTCTTTCGTTATGCTTCCTTTGGTGATTTGTGTCCAATTTCTTTGCTATTTCTTCACGCTTTCTTCTTCTAACTCTCTCGCCACTACGCTTTCTTGGATTCTATTTTAGTCTTCTGTTAATGACGCGTTCGTCGTCGCCTTCTTGGCTAGTGCCCCTACCTCATTTCCGAGTGTTCTTACATGAGCTTTGACCCAGAAGTGCGTTATTTCCCAGGTTGTTCTTGTCATCTCCACAATTTTCCTTATTTCTTCTAATACATGTGTGTATTTTGGTGTTTTGTAGTGTGTCTAATATTATTTTACTGTCCGTGTACATTGTGAATATTTAAAACAATAATTTGTGTTTTTCTATGTATTGTATCGTTGCTAACAACGCTAATGGTTCAGCTTGATAATTTGTGCTTTTTTGTTTAGCCGGCGTTGTAAAATTTAAAGTGTTGCCCTGATTAAAAAATGATTGTGCCTGAGCCGACCCCCTTTTCTGTCTTGCTCCCATTGGTGTATATGTGTAGTGATCCGATTTCTTCCTTTTCGTCCGTAATTCTTATGCTCGCTTACGCCGGGTTTTGCCAGTAACATACTTCCATATTTTTACCAAAATGTGTTATTATTATCATCCCTATATACTGTTCATATTGTATAAACACTTCATACTGTACACTGTATATACTCTATATATTGTTCGTAGTGTATATAGTGTATAAAGTGTTCATACTGTACACACTGGACATAGTGTATATAGTGTTCATACTGTAAATACTCTACCTACTGTTTATATTGTATAAACTTTACATACTCTATACAGTGTATATAATGTATATAATGTTCACACTGTACATAGTGTATAGAGTGTTAATAATCTACACAATTTATATACTGTATATAGTGTTCATATTGTACATAGTTTACATACTGTTCATACGGTACATACTGTACCCACTGTTTATAATGTATAAACTCTTCATAATGTACACACTGTACATACAGCATATAGCATTAGTAGTACCCGGTCAGTCCTGGCCCACAATACTAAAAAGAATCGATTCAAGTTGTCCGCTGGTTACCGACTAGTTTTAGGTTATTTTTTCATGGTGTGTTGATATTGTTGAAAAGGATAGATATAAGAAGTCGCCTGCTTTCGCCTAGTAGATTAGTGTATTTTGTCAGGACGGAAAATCTGCTGGCACTTCCAAGATGGCGTCGTAGGAAGATGGCGTTGTGGGCCTTTGGCGAGTTGTGGACCTCCACGCCTTCCGTACGCCCTTTCCGCCGTGAAGATTGGTAGGATATTCGTAAATATGGCGAGACGCGGAACCTCCGCCGTGAAGATTGGTTTACGGGGCGGGGTTTGAGGGGAGATAGAGCCTGTCGTGGACCCATCCACCTTCTTGTATTGTCGTGCGCTGTGTCCAGCTAGCTGTGTCGATGTCGACCCGCACATGACGTTAGGGGTAACGTGATGTGATACAATAAGGAAATCTACTTGGTTCGTTTTCACATTGAAAAATAGGATTATTAGGCCGTAAATACAGTATGTAAGTGGATTAAAGAAGGCACTGAGAATAATATATGACGCCATACCTTATCCGGCGCATGTATGAGGGTGATGTAAGCGTATTTTCAACATGCGCCCGCCCTTATCGCTTTGGGTTACGTGGAGCGAAACGCTACCCTAGTAGCATAGCATCACGTGTGCTTGCAGGTTTTCTTACCTTCTGAAGACTCGGCATTCAGCCACGTGTTGCGTTGCGGTCCTGCTAGGCAGAAACGTAGGGATATGTAAATGATAGGAAAAACATCAGGTTCTTCTAATGTTTATTTGTATGAAATATACTGACGTATATAAAACAATCTGTCAGAACATATCCATACTCTAAACTATTTAAACACAAGGACCCTTAAACTAGCGAATCCGTCTTTCACACATACACTACGATATTGATATTTTTCTCGGGAGTAATAATGATTAGATTTTGACAGTGTAATGTCCAGAAGGGATATGGAATCCTTGGGTACGTGGAAAAGTGCAGGGTATGTCATGTGCAGCCAGCCAGTATTTTGGGTAAATTAAAATAATCATAATTGTAGGGTTCAAACACGACAGTCGTGCCTCGAAGCCATAATTTCTTTAGTTATGCATATCACATAACTATCTATACTTACAATTCCGTAAGGTAGAGAAGAAAATCGTATTCTACTTAATACGCTCTCTACAATTACTACTTCTGTTGGCAGTTCGGGAAATAGTTTCGTCAGAAATGAAATAGTATTCTTTTCACCGGCATACGCTAAATTAAAATGCTGCTCATCGGGAGGTGCAATGAAATTGATATTGGAAAGCTTCCTGGAATTGATAGTACACTATTTATCTGTAATACACCTTTCAATATAATGGGTTTAAACAACAAACTCTTTAGTACACAGCGCATAGAATTAATTTCTTTCACCGAGTATAGGATTCCAGCCACATAACACGGGTATATCCATAAAGAACTTCACAGTACGAGTTCGTTGTTCAGCGCCGAGACAATGTCATTCACGAGCCATAACCATTTGGTATTTTGAACGCTAAACATGTCATACCAGATACCTAGTCCCACAAGTGTACATAAGTTTTCACATAAGTGCCCAATGCTCGCACTAGGATGGAAAGAAACATAAGCAAATTCCAAACAACCCATTAAGTTTTGATTGCCGACAAGTACGACTGGGAGGTCTCAAACATTCCCTTAAAAACAAGATTTAAGCAGGCTGCTTTAGAATCAGTTTTGTTCATATCGTCATCGGAAATGACAGAACTCTATCATTTAGGTAGAGAAACCTGAACTATGCGGGTCTCAGAGAATCGTATTGATAACAATATGTCGGTTAATATTTAGTGGTGCTCCTCATGGCATGGACAATACGATACAATTTATTTATATCTAAAGAGCTGAGTTTGACTGAAGTTTATGCACTATGTTCTTCGAATCGTTTTGCAAGATCCATTACACGGCTCATCTCTCTATTCTTCCAAGCGTGTAGGACACTAGGTAAATATGGAGCATTCGCAGTTCAGAGAAAACGGCTGAAACAAACAACAAAATGACGTCAGCATCCAGCAATAAATAGGAGGTCGCACGTAAGTGACAGCGACAGAGAGGCTCCATATTTCGAACTGTGAGTATTATTTCTATTTTGACTACAATTTCAATAAGTTATAATATTGCATGGGGCGCACCTAAATACTTATATTTGTTTAGAGGGAAAAAGTCATGGCTCGCAGATTCGACATAGATAACACGATCAGGAGACAGTATAGGCGGTACAATTTCGTAGGAACGCAGCTTACCGTGCGATTATTACCCCTTCGGATAATAGTGACCCCGTAGGATATTTCCTAGACAGTGTGAAGGATCTCTTCGAGTACGTTGTGCAGGGTTTGAGCTATAGTGATATGGTGGGGATAACTAATCAGAATAAAGTAAATCAAAACGATAAGACCATAGGAATCATTTTAGGAGGTAAGATCAATTTTCCGGAGAGGCGATATTGAGTGTCTGAGAAAGTTTCAGTCTAATTCAAGATTTAATGTGTTGGACACTTTGGTCTTGGCTCTATATTCGGTCGAGATGCCGCGGGGTCTGGACATGTTGCACTCCAAAGTATGGGCAGACCACTCTCAGTTATGGAACATCTAAATTAATATCATAGAGCTCAAGGCAGAGGAACATTTTCTTGCTCAAGTTTTAATAAGAGCGATTGCAAAGTAGATAATGATGCAAATTATAAATCGTATTGTCATGGTCGGAAGATACGTCCCATAGTTCAAACTTTAATTCAAATGATGGGTATCGATCTGACCAACGGTTCTGGTATCCATGAAATCATCCGTTTCAAAGAACATTTTCTGGACTATAAGCTATTTGTTTATCGGGGTCTTGGATGTGATGATATAATGTTCGAAGGTCAGGTCTTCAATTCTAAACGTATTAACCTACTCTACGACGAAGTCGAAAGATATTAACACGGGATTGCGATCTTAACGGTTGCCATGGCCAAAAAGTACGTATGTAAATCGTGCAAAAAAAATTTGCAGGAGTGAAATAAAATTCTGTAAACAGACGTGTAGCGACTCTATGCTGAGCCCTCCGTGCGCGCTCTCCGACGTTCTGTCCACTGTGACGAATGTAACAAACATTTTAGAATTCGAACATGTTTCGCTAACCATAAGCAGAGCACCGAAAGGAGAAAATGAGCATGTGAACTTAAACTATATTGTGCAATATGTGGAGTACTCGTGACGCACGAAATTCCCGAATGTAATAAGCTATTTTGTGCTAATTGCAAGCAAAACAGAGATGTAGTTCATCTATATTACACGCGACCCCTAAGAACGTGCTACCATGGCGCAGATGATTACGTACAATAAGTATTCTATCATTTTGAGACCAATCAAATTAGGAGGTACTTTGACAAGGCAACATTACACGTACCATTCTCATTCTGAGTGCAACATTTCTGTTCGCGCAGCGAAGATGCAGAAGACGTGGAAGAATGCGTGCGATGCGGCATGAGAAAGCACTCGTTCTGGGACGATCCGGTAGCGAGCATGTTATTATATCTACTCGAGCCACGCCCTTGGGGCAATAAGATGGTCGCGATTGCGCACAACGACAAGGCGTTTGACCTGCATTTCAATGTGAAAATTGAATCCCCAACTAATGAAAGGGCTAAAAATAATGTGCATTAAGATGGAGCACCTGGTCTTTCTGGACAGCGTGTCCATTCTCCCTTGAATTGCATAAGCTACCCGAGGCGTTCTGTCTGTCGCCCTCCAAATCGTGGTAACCCCATTATTTAAATACTGACTAAAACATAAATAACTTAGGTCCCATTCCCGACGTCTCGTATTATGGAGTGAAAGAGATGAGCGAAGACTAGAGGAAAGAATTTCTCGTCTTATACGAGTGTCACAGATCCGAACCATTCGCCAACAGGAAATTGTTAGAAACCTACACTAATGATGAAATCACGGTCCAAAGAAAGGCGTGTCGAGAGTTTAGACGCGAGTTAATGCACATCGGTCACATCGAGGTCTTTGTTGAGTCGATTACGATCGCTTCCGCATTCAATAAGTTCTTGCGCAAACGAATTTTCAATCCCGACACATAAGACTTATCCCGACGGGAGGGTACACCTGTAATAATATGTATAGCTAGAAAGACCTGATTTGGCTGTTGGATCCGGAACAGACAGACGGGGCGCAGATCATACACTGTCGCAACGGGCGTGAAGACATGCTGCCGGAATTACCTTAAATATGTGTGGAATTTTACTGCCCTGAGACCAATACAGTGTACGATTCCTTTGGCTGTTTTTGGTAAGGGTAAACGTGCCAACTGTCTCGTGATATCAGCAACATGAGCGGCGATAATCTTGCCACAAGTTACGAACGCATCATGTCGCGTTTAGAGCAGAAAACGAGAGCGGGATTTTAAATCAAGGGGCAATGGGAATGCAAATTTGACGATGCGAAACAGAAAACTGAACTGCTCACACATCCAATTGTAAGAGAGAGCCCGCTGTGTACCCGCGATGCCTTGTACGACGGTCGGACAGACGTCAGGCGTCTACGTTATAAAGAGCGGGAAAAAGAGACTATTCAATATGTAGAAGACATGAGCCTGTAACCGAACGTATTCAAGTATTTCAAGTTCCCCGCGTGTCACCCAGTCATTCTCGTGAGAGTCGCGTGCAAGAAAAAGGAAGCCTGCTTTCGTATGGACTGTCTGATAAAGTGTTCTATCGTTCCGCTAGAAAGGCTCTATATTCCGGTCCTCCTATTCAGATGCAATAACAATCAAATTTTTTGTCGGTGTAAAACTGCACCCTAACTGCCTTCTACGGCAAAGAATGTGGGCATACTGAGGACGAGGAACGGGCCCTGACAGATACGTGAGTAATGGAGGAGTTGCTGTTGGCTGTTGCAAATGGCTACAGGGTACGCGAAATCTACGAGTTCTATGAATATTAGGTCATGCAATACAACCCCGAAAATGGCGAGGGTGAACTTTTCGTGGATTATATAAACATATTCTTGAAATTCAAAGCGGAGGCGAGCGGTTACCTGCTTAGTCCTAAGCCCTGAAGGCGAAGAGCGGTGTGTCGAATTGTTTTGGAAGAATGAAGGGAAACGTTTAGATTAAGAGTCCATCAATTCTATCGCTGGAAAACCGGGTTTGGCAAAACTCTGACTCAACTCCATATGGAGGAAATTGACCGAGCGGAACGACAGGACCCAGACTAAGGTTATTTCGGAACCCGAAGAATTGTAAAGAGGTAAAAAGTTTAGGAATCTCGCGTTTGTCAGCGATTACTTGTTCTGGATTTCGTGGACGCATGCGGTAGAAGAACACGTGCCGAATTTGCGACACACGAATGTGTTCATAGGTCGCTTACATCACCGCAGGTGGAAGGATTCACATGTATCGCTATCTCGACCGGCTGGGCGAGAAAACGATCTATTGCGACACAGATTCTCTAATATTACAAACAAATCGCGACGCACAGAGTGCATATACGATTTTGTAAGTAGTTGGCCAAAGAACTACGCGTAAATGACGGCCGTTACCATGAACGCTCGAAAAGATACGGTCTGTAAAGTCAGGCGCATAACTCTGAATTAAAACGCATCGCAATTGGTGAATTTCGAATTCATCAGGGATATGATTCTAGGGACGGGGGAACCGACAGTGACGGTACAAGCAGAGAGGAAGATTAGCGTAAGAGGAATGGAGGGAAACCCGAAGATAAGTTGTACAGGATCTTCTACAAGAGGCGGCGATTATTTGACAATACGTCAGTCCCGTTCAGGTGTATATAGGGGCGGCAGACTGGGGAGGTAGTAGTTTTATCGCCTGATCATTCATGTGTGATGATCTTAAATCTATGCATCCATTCTCTTGCATAGTGAGTGGGACTAGCTTTTCCGGCAGGACGTCGTTCTGCATACGCTTCCTACAGAACATCGACGCACTCTATACCGAACGGAAATTTGGTGTTTGGATAGACTGGTGTTACGGCGAGAAGAGCGCGGTACCTTCGCGACAACAGTTGTCTTCCAACATCAGTTGTAACGAGGGTGTGCCCGAAGAATTTGGTGATGCTCACGGCGAACCGTGTCTCGTAATCCTAGACGATCTGTTAAACGACGTTTATTCTAAGCAAGTATGCGACTTGTTTACGAGAGGTAGCCATCACAGAAATATCAGCGTGATTTTTATCCTTCAAAATCTCTTTATTCAGGACGGGTTCTGCAGAGGTATCTCGTTAAAATCTCATTATTTAATGGCATTGAAAACCTTCAGAGATAAAAGCATTTCATGTACTTGAGCAATCAAGTTTATCCCGAAAATAGTATCTGTCTGTATAACGCTTACCTGGACGCGACCCGAGAACCCCACGGCTATCTCATCTTGGAACTGACGAAAGATACGAAAGACGGCCTGAGGTTTCGAATAAACATACACCCGACGGATAAATATCCCTCAACGTCTACTCTGATATAAGCAATGAAACGTGTGAGATGAAATTATCACATGCTCCAAGAGTTCAAGACGGCCGAAACTAGACAGCATAATTGGTAATTGATACAGAGAACTCGTAAATTGTATAAGCGAGTTTGTCTTGAACGTTCTGAACGTAAATACAAAGGTGACAGTTTGTAACACGCGCAAGTTGCAAAAACACAAGGAAGCGCTTAGCAAGTTCGCCGACAGACATGTGTCTCCCTCCTACAAGGAGAGACTCTTAGAGCATCGCGGTGGATTTATGTTTCCTCTTTTGAGAGCCGTCCTACCGACGATCACTCATTTTCCTAAACAAGTGAGAAAACATATTACGTAAGATATACCTTGTCCCGGCCGATTGTTTGCATGGGGAAAGACGCTCCCATCCTCACAAGCGCAAGAAACGTAAACAACGCCCGAATGAGGAGCATGTTAAGAAACCTAAACATCGCCCTATGAAGAGTGGGTTAAGATGCGTCTAAAGATGGCTAGGCTGATATCAGACAGAAGACGAAGGCGAAGAAAATCATAGATTTCCTAAGAAGTCAATGCCAACCTCCTCCTCCTCCTCCTCCTCCTCCCCAAGCCGACTTGCAAAAATTCTCCGCCACAAAAGACAAGCTGCGGAACGCAAACGGTCGAAACATCTGCGTCTGTTAACACTTCACCCCAGTAATTCCTTCTACTTATAGAGAGTTCATATTTGAACCCCGTAAACATGAACCTATTGCGGGAAGGAGAGATGTTGATGATAACGACGTCGAAGATGATTACGATGATGATAATTTCGTAGAGGAGGCACAAGCGTAGGGCAGGGAAAATGTCGGCTCCGTAACTAGTCCCTACTCCATGCCCTATGTCTACTAGAGACATTTTCTAGATACGCAATGCGGTATCCGAAAGAACGGTGACATATTTGTGGTAGGTGATTCTACGATAGTAATAGATACCGACGGTGATATCACGGTAAAGGAAAGAGTGTTTAAGAGGTTGAAGGGATTGTGGGAAATATTGACGCGCAAGAAAGTGAATTTATTTCCAAGGATGATCTGAAGATATATAAGGAGAAATTGATGCTGACACTCATTTGGCCAGATATGAGCCTGGCTGTAACATTAATATAGCGCGAAAAAAATGATTTTGCGATGTCATCGCGCCCCTCTTTGCGTAACAAGGTACGCGGTGTCGAATCTGCATTACGTAGTAAGTGGACAAAGTATTAATGGCTACCATTTCTAGCATACTGACCGCATTTTCAACCTGGCAGAAGCTTCTGGCGGCTGTGGGGAGGAAAAGTACACCAAAATCTGTTGAAGTTATCAGGGCCTGGTTAGAGAAACAGGATGCCTATACGCAGCTAGTCCCGTGAGGAAGCATTTCGCTCGTAATCCCTATTCTCTGACTAACTTTATGGGCTTGTTGAAATAAGATCGGTTAGAAGTACAGGCCTACTCAAACTACAATGATAATGACAGATAAATTTTATCTGTTATAGATGTATTCTCGAAGTTCCTATATCGAATCCCCGTGAAGCCATACAGAGGACGATACTCGCGTTAGCGTTTCGTTCAATATTAGGTGACTAGAAATTTTCGCGGCGTCCCCTATGGGTACGAAAGTATAAGGGCAAGGGATTTCTAAATAAACATTTCCAGGACATGTTAGTCGAGGAGGGTATACACTTTCAGATGTGTAGAAACCCCAACTTGAAAAGTGCTGTCGTGGAGCGTGCACATCGCCCGATTCGCAACAGAATATTACATATATCACGAATAATTATACCGTCAGATATAACGACGTTCTCCCTATATTTTTCAGGGCCTAAAATGACATAGTTCACTCGACGACCGAATGGCGCCGTGGCGAGTGACCAATTCGGACGTTCTAGCCATATGGAAGACGACGGAGGCCATCAGACTAAGCGTTCGCGTGGCTAGTCAAGTTTAGCGTCGGAGAACTTGTGAGTATCAGTAAGGAAATGATGTTTGCCAAAGCCGGCGAGCAGAACTTCTCCACCGAAATAATTATTATACCTAAATTGATAGAGAGGCGCCTGCGACCCTTCTACGAAGTGCAGGATTTGAACGAGACTCCTATAGAGGGGCAATTCTAGCAGGAGGAAAAGACTCCGTTTCGAGTCTCCAAAAGGACACCCTACAAGATAGATAAAATACTAAACATGCGAGTCAGAAGAGGCATTCGAGATTATCTCGTCCGCTGGAGAGGTTATAGTAAGGAATTCAAATCTTGGGTACCTGAGTCTAGCGTGAAGAATATCTTACATGTCGTCGACACACTTTTACGTGACTCTTTTAAGCAACGCTTCTCGAGACGCCTACAACAAAATACGCACGCAGGTGTCACGGTGAAGTTAGCGCAGGAGGTAGACCGATGTTCGACTGCACATTGGGAAGTGTGGATTAGTGCATTTTTGTGTTCAACGTCTCCCGAAGTGGACATTCCAAGCCTAATTTACTGTAATACGTTATCTCCGCAATTTGTGGGCGAGAGCACCGTTCGTTGCATCCGGAAGTACAGTCTCTAATCTTAGGCCACCTGTCAGCATGAGTTTCGGACATACACTCTGTCCAACAAAAATCCATCGGCATAAATTTTTTTAAGTCCCGATTGGGAAGTCACGTGACGTAAGTTGCCATCATAAATTTGAGTCTTATTTCTTTCCACATATTTGTCCATTCGATGCGTTTCTCTGTCCTCCATTCATTACAATCAATCAGTCGCGTATATATTAACAGAAGATAACAATTCATTTGCTTAATTTGAAGTTAAAACATTAATTAAACTACATTAGAATTTCCCAGGAGTGAGGCTAGTTAGCTGTGCGGCTAGGGATGAACGAGTCGACCGGACCGTTCTGTTCTTACTGCCAGCAGGCGTAGACAGGGCAGTTGATTGCGTACTAGCACTAGCCTTCGGAAAAAAAAACTATGTTGGTTCGAGGTCCACTGTCGGCATATTTCTTTATGTAGCCGAGGCATTTGAACGCGTGCTAGCAGTACTCTTCGGAAATAAAAGACGTTGGTTCGAGTCCCACTGTCGGCATATTTCTTTACATAGCCGAGGCACTTGAACGCTTGCTAGCAGTAGCATTCAGAAATAAACTACCTTGGATCGAGTCCCACTGTCGGCATATTTTTATGTATCCGAGGCAGTTGAAAGCGTGCTATCAGTAGCCTTCGGAATTAACTAAGTTAGTTCCAGACGTACGGTCACCATATTTCTTTATGTAACTAAGGCATTTGAAAGCGTGCTATCAGTAGCCTTTGGAAACAAACTACGTTGGTTCGAGACGCACGGTCGCCATATTTCTTTATGTAACTAAGGCATTTGAACGCGTGATAGCAGTAGCCTTCGGAAACAAACTACGTTGGTTCGAGTCCCACTGTCGGCAAATATCTTTATGAAGCCGAGGCATTTGAACGCGTGCTAGTAATCACCTTATGGAAATAAACTAGGTTGGATTGAGACCCACTGTCGGTATATTTCTTTATGTACCAAAGTCAGTTGAACGCGTGCTAACAGTACCCTTCGGAAATAAACTACGTTGGTTCAAGTCCCACTGTCTGCATATTTCTTTATGTAGCTAAGGCATTTGAACTCGTGCTAGCAGTAGCTTTCGTAAGCAAACTGTGTTGGTTCGAGTCCCCCTATTGGCGTATTTCCTTCTCTATCCGGACGATTGGAAACATTTACTGATTAGGAAAATTTGGACGTTGTAGTATGATGGGTGTGCTTTGGACTCAGGGTTGTTTTGTTCTTCCCTTGTTATCAGGTTTGGGGTGTGGAAATGAAAAGGGAATGTTGGAAAATATGGAGCTCTGATTTCAGCTTTCGAATTTTTCTTCGCGTGGCATTTTATTATACAGTAACACATGTTAAAATTTGTGGAAGTTCAAATTCTACCTGAGTACAGATGATGGTGATTATGAAAACCGAAATGTTAATATTTAAGTTATAATAGAATCAAAGACAATAAAGATCTGCACTCAATAAATTAAGCTAAGTACCTTAAAATTTTCTGTCAAATGAATTGAATGTTTTCTGCAACTGCATTATGACAATTCACAATTTTAGAACCGTAAACGAAACAGGATATATGCTCCTGGTCATGGCTGAAAAGAGGGGAGGTAATCCCCAAAGCAAAAAACTGACCTGGCTATCACAATACAGCTATTAACCCTGAGTTGAGGAGAAGCCGTGTCCCTCTACAAGACGGATATTGTCAAAAAAACTGGAAGAGAAAGTAAATGATGGGCTGTCGTCGTGTTTCTGTCCACTGTTGCGGGTGGATCTCTCACGATTAAGCTGGAGTTTCCCATCGTATAGAGGGCCACCTTCACGGCCTACAGTAACATCACATATTGCAAAACGTAATGGTTACTTCTGTATGGATGCTTTACCCTGAAGTTATAATACGTTTACAACAAGACCACACCTCCATTCATGATTCTAGCAGTAGTGTTCTTAATACACAACACTCAAAAAGGACAGACATTCCTGCAACCGTTGGGAATCGAACCCACAATGATCAGCATGCGAAGAGAAGTAGACCGTCCTGCCACAGGGAAAGGTAAAGTATCGCAAATACTCATTGAAATTGCAAGGTAATATTTTAGCCCTTAAAATGGATGTTTTCCGAAATTGACATTTTTAATAAGAAGTCCAAAACTGTTCTGCTTCAACCACTGATTTCATTCGTCGAGTCAGACAAACTTCCCTTCTCATCAAAAGCGATGACACGTTCGCGAATACACCTGTCATGGTGATCCATCGTGAGGAGAATGAAGAATGTGTAGCTTTAACCAGTGCTGACAATCAGCGAATAACGAAACCTTCACTTTTAAAATAATATTTTATTTTCTGGATTGTTTTTGGCCTCCACTCACATTAGGGATAGTGACTGTATTTGTCACGGCCAGGTCTGTTTTCGGCTGAATACAGACAGAACTGGGTGTTTCAGTTGCAAAGAAGGCCACAAATTTTTGGAAATCATAACACTAAAGACCACAAGAAAGGAGAGCAATTGGAAGTCCGAAGAATCGATGCGCGAGAAGCTGCAAATCCGTAGACAGAAGGGTCAAAAGTTCCAATCCTTGATGATTATTATAGTGGTGGTAATTACCTACCCAACTTTTTGCACCAAAACCAGCAGCAGATATTCTGTTCCGTTCACGGTTCTAAAATTGTGAATTACGGTAATGTAATTACGGAAGATATTCCCTTCATTTGGCAGAAAACAGAAAGGGAAATGAATTATTTTAATGAGCGCAGCTATTCATTGCCTTTCGTTTCATTACTAGTAAAGCAAATATATTTTGCTTTTAATAAACACATTAATCTGTAGCCATTTATATTTTAAATACACACATTACATTATGCCGACACAGGGATTCGAACCAACGTAGTTAGGTTTATGAAGACAATTGCTAGCACGCGTTCAAGTGCCTCGGCTACATAAAGAAATATGCAGATTGTTCGACCCGAAACAACATAGTTTGATTCCGAAGGCTACTGCAAGCACTCATTCAAGTGCCTTAGCTACTTAAAGAAATAAGTCGACAGTGGGAATCGAACCAACGTAGTTTGTTTCCGAAGTCTACTGTTAGCAGGCGTTTAAATATCTTGGCAACATAAAGAAATATGCCGACAGTGGGTCTCGAAACAACCTAGTTTGTTTACGATGGCTAATGCTAACACGAGTTTTTTTGCCTTAGCTACATAAAGAAATATGCCGACAATGGGACTCTAACAAACACATTTGTTTCCGAAGTCTACTGCTAACGCTCGTTAAACTGTCTGGGTTACATATAGAAATATGCGTACAGTGGGTCTCGGACGAGCGTAGTTTATTACCGAAAGCTACTGCTAGCACGCTTTCAACTGCCTCGGCTAGATAAAGAAATATTATTACAGTGGTTCTCGAATCAACATAGTTTGTTTACGAAGACTACCGCTAGAATGCTTTCAACTGCCTTGGCTACATAAAGAAATATCCCGACATTGGGTCTCGAATCAACGTCATTTATTTCCGAAGGCTACTGCTAGCACGCTTTCAACTGCCTCGGCTACAAAAATATATGACGACAGTGGGACTCGAACAAACTTATTTCGTTTCCGAAGGCTACAGCTAGCACGCGTTCAAGTACCTTAGCTACATGAAATAATATGCCGACCGTGGTTCTCGAACCAACGTAGTTTTTTTCCAAACGCTATTGCTAGCACGAGTTCAACTGTCTTGGCTACATAAACAAATATGCCGGCAGTGGATCTCGAACGAACGTAGTTTATTACGAAATGCTACCGTTACTGCCTCGGCTACATAAAGAATTATGCTGAAAGTGGGATTCGAATCTAGTTTATTTTCCGTAGGCTACTGCTAGCACGCGTTCACCTGTCTTGGCTACATAAAGAAATATGTCGAAGTGGGTCTCGAACCAACGCAGTATATTTCCGAAGATTACTTCTAGCACTCGTTAATCTGTTTGGGCTGAATAAATATATATGCCGACAGTGGGTCTCGAACCAACGTAGGTTATTTCCGAAGGCTACTGCTAGCAAGTGTTCTACTGCCTCGGCTACATAAAGGAATCTGCCGACAGTGGGACTCGAACCAACATAGTTTGTTTCCGAAGGCTACTGCTAGCATGCGTTCAACTGTTTTGGCTACATAAAGAAATATACCGACATTGGTTATCGAACAAACACAGTTTGATTCCGAAGGCTACTACTAGCAACCGTTAAACTATCTGAGCTTCGCCTGCCGACAGTAAGAACGAACGGGCCAGTGGTCTCATTCATCCCTAGCAGCACAACCATCTTTCCGAACGCCTGAGAAATTTAATGTAGTTTAATTCATGTTTATCTTCAAGTTAAGCAAAAGTATTTCTGTATTCTGTTAAAATATACAAGTTGTGTTTAATTGTAATGAATGGAAGACAGAGAAACGCCACGAATGCACAAATATGTGGAAAGAAAAACGACTAAAATTGTAAATGCAACTGTACCGCACGTCACTGCCTGAGCGGGACGTACGAAATATCACGCCGATGGATTTTCGTTTGACAGAGTGTACAATAAATACCCGTCGAGCAGCGGAGATTTCAGGACATACTAATCGAATTCCTAACGTCGGCGGGATTGCATATCAACATCGAGGTTAGCACAACGCCTAAGAATGTGGTGCTACATCTTCGCAAACATTACCTATGGTAATCTATATAAAACACGGAGTCGGCATCCATAGAAGGACATTTAAACGATACATCTTTTAGAGACGTACTACCTCAATCATGCGGGTCGCGGCATTTTCTCCTCCACCCCGGGGATCGGCCCTTTCTCTTCCGCCCCGTTCTACTTTCAGCAGGGTCACGGGATCGGCAATTATTTTGGAAATCCATTTCGGTGGCTCCGGCCCATCCTGTGGGGAGGAGCCAAGGCTGTGGGACACGAAACGCTGCGTATAGGCGGCAAGATCCTGACCATCGTCGTGGAAAATTAGTCGCCCGAACCTCGTGGCGGAAATATCGGGTCTATAGATGTCACCGTATCCACGCAGAGTCTGGTCAAATAGTTGCGGGGCTGAGGTCGCACACGTTTCAGAGAGACGGTGAGGAGCCGGGTTGGTGGCAACCTTTAAAGAAAGCGTGCCCGAGTAATAAAAAGGGACATATTCTCCTTGTCGTCTTCAGTCACATCATGCCT
>Ga0123355_10008094_pt1 | contig 15865 bp, 9 predicted proteins | sample TergutEmb28metaG_3_FD_89872 | JGI IMG/M metagenome (GOLD analysis project Ga0123355, IMG submission 89872) | Embiratermes neotenicus P1 segment gut microbial communities from Petit-Saut dam, French Guiana - Emb289 P1 | ecosystem: Host-associated > Arthropoda: Insects > Digestive system > Gut ...
ATTCTTAATGTCTAATTTAAACTTTTCTTCAAGCATGTCTACTTCAATATTATTATCGACATGATAGCGGTTATCTTCACCAAGTTGTATGCCTTTGAGAATCGAATCACCAAACACTTCAACCTTCTTAAATAAACTCATGATTTCCCCCCTCACCAATACATGGTGCTTTTCAACGTGGTTGCATTTCTTCTCACATGTCAGCCCTTTTGTTTCCGCCACCGATTCAAGCATAGGGCATCCTGTAGGCACATACTACCACTAAAGCAAACACAAGTCCACACATTTCTAAAAGAGTCCCATGTTCGATCATCAGCTATTACTGTTCACGGTCAACAGGGTGTTCGCAAAACTCGCAATGGCAACAGTCGCTACACAGAAAATTCCACCTATACTACAAGTCTACACTAAGGTGAAGTGTATTCGGCTGTTGTCATTGCGAGTTTTGCGAATGCCCTGTTGACCGTGAACATTAACCATCAGCTATCTCTCTCATCCAATTGGCACAATCCTGCCGACCAGTACATATCGTGCATTGTCAGAAGTCCAAAAGCACGTAGATAGTGTCACAAGTCGATCTGACGCGCTGACTTCTACCTCGCTTTCAAAATCTGACCGCAGACGACTCTCTTCAATCCATTCCATAAACTCGGCTTCGTCGGCGAATTCCAACCTCCAACTTGGAGCCTCCACATCTGTTGCATATCCGGCGAAGAACTGGATCACATAGTTCCCCTCCGGCGTTATGAGGAACGCCCATGGGTGGGCGTCGAAGAATGTCTGTGTTCTGTAGTTTAAAAGGGCGGCAAACATACTGCCATTTCGCATGTTGTGACCATAAATGATCGTGTTGCGATCCACGAATCCCGGCATGTTGTAGCTGTCTACAAAAAGTGTTCCCATTCGATTTCGGGTGCCGTCAAAGAGATAGTCTAAGTAATGGTAGTTGTTCTCCCCATGTACCACAGGGTAGTTGATTGGAGTCCCTTCTAAAATGAGCCAAGCAACTACATTGGAATTTACTTCCCACAGGACACCAAAATCTACCTCCGGCAAAATGACATTGTCCGGCAAAGTAAACGTTTCCCGTAACTCAACAGCCGCTTCTTCATATGGAATATCTGGTGACGGCACATCTACCGGAAGGCTCTGAACCGGCAGCACTTCCGTCTGCGGGATGACGATAGCATGTCGCAGAGCATCGTACGCCTGCGCCCCTTCCATATACGTCGATACAATAGAAAATAGCATGAGCAAACCAAACATCATCACAACGACAAAGCCGGAAATGATGCAAAATATGGTACGTTTGGATACGGTTCGTCTCACAAGACCCTCCTAACTCAACGGGGCAAGAAGCTTTTCTGCCCCGTTGTCTGTCGCAACTTCTTTACTTCTTCGAATACTTGGGGACATATCGGTCTTTAATCCGAAATGCAATCACTAAGCTGCCTATCAGACCAAGTAAACTGAGACTTGTCAGCGCAATCCAAAGGCCAATGGCGGCGGCATCTCCAGTCTTAGGAATCGTCTCGCCGGGACGGTCGGGACCACCGGGGCGATCAGGGGCGGGCGATGGGCTCGGACTTGGGCTTGGGCTTGGGCTCGGGCTTGGACTCGGACTTGGGCTCGGGCTTGGACTCGGACTCGGACTCGGGCTCGGGCTCGGACTCGGACTTGGGCTCGGACTTGGGCTCGGACTCGGGCTCGGACTCGGGCTCGGACTTGGACTTGGACTTGGACTTGGGCTTGGACTCGGACTTGGGCTTGGACTCGGGGTTGGTTCTTCACCATCATAGCGATTGGTGAATACCGCCGTAATAGGTTCTACAGTCAGAGTTCCGGTGCCGCTTGTAACACCAATCAGTGTAAATCTATTGGGAAGATTCACTTCACGGATCACAAAATGTGCGCCCACGGGCAGATCGGAAATCACATAACTCTCGCCTGCACGGATGGAGAATGCAATGGGAGCCAATCCGTAAATTTCGGCTATAAAATGGAACTCTATATCCGGCGCGTCGCCCACAACCACCTTTTGCACTACAAGAGAAGTCGTTTCATCCCCAGGCTCTTCATCTTTTTCATTGACAAAGGGGATTCGCACGACATGGTTTGCCGCAATGACACCACTGGCGCGGATAATGCTTGCCATATATCCCTCTACGGGTGTCTCGGTCACTTGATATGACAGACCGACTGGGAGTCCCTCAATCAACACACGCTCCCCATGTTGCAGCGTGAAGATAAACGTATAGTTGTCTTGCGATAGTTCTGTCTCTTCACCATCAATTACAATCATAAGAGGCTCATCAGGCAAATTCCCAAATGTTAAGGTGAATTCAAATTCCAACTCATACTGATCCTGCGTCAAGGGGCTACCATCCGCGTTTACAACGGTCTTTTCAATCTCCAGACCGCCGTCATCCTCAACCTCATCGTGATACACATTCACAAAGGGTAGCACCACACCGTTTCTGACAACATATCCGGCATATTCTCCTGGTGAGGAGACGTAGCCATCTGCGGTATAATCAGCCTCTGTAACGGTATAGCGCATTCCGACGTGCAAGCCTGTAATCACCGCTTCATCACCGTGACGCAGCACAATTGTAAACGTCTCGTCTTCCACTCTAAACTGCCGCACTTCTCCATTGATCAGCACGTCAATTGAACCGTCCTCCATTCCTTCTAGGGTTACGGTAAACTCAAATTCTTTTTCTTCTTGTTCCGAGGTAAGCTCATTACCATTCGCGTTTTCGACAGATTTAGTGATGGTAATTTGCCCTATTGGAGTCTCTTCTACTTCCAAAATGTTAACAAAGCAGGCAATCATTCCCTCTTCCGTAATCGTGCCCTGATGATTATTGCTCCGGACAATCACATTGGGGACAGGAACTTCCGTCACGACATAGCGGAGACCCAAAGGAAGATTTTCAAATACTGCACGCTGGTCATGTCTAAGTCGGATGGTGCCACCGCTCTGTATGGTCTGCGTGAGACCATCGTTGATTCTATATGTATAAGTGCCTTGATCTATGTTGTCGTTTTCATCATAGAAAGTCACAACGAATGCAAATTCAATATCGCGTTGGGCATCTGTTAAAGGACTATCGTCCGCATTTTCTACCGTTTTTTCAATGATCAAACTGCCGGACAAGCGGTCTTCTACGCCTATTCCAACAGCTTGGTTCAGAGCCATTTGCGACACGCTTCTCCAAGCCAAAGTGCCGCTTGTGATGAACAAACCCGCAAATAAAATGGCCAAAAACGTGCAGGCGATCCGGCGAATATAATATTGGGGGATAGGGGCTCTGGTATCTTTCATAGTGGATCTACCTCTCTGTAGGATCTGGTGTCCCTGCAGGGGCGCAGTGTGCGCCCCTACAGACCTGTCCTAGTTTTGGAAAAAGGACTACTCCAAATCCTAGAAATTCAAAGCTTATCGTACTGTCGCAAAATTAATTTGCAATGATAATTGTCCGCGCCGGTGTCCGATCCCAACCCGGTCTGCTTTCCACAAAGCTCCGTGCCGCTTCGCTGCCTAAGATGATGGTGTTAGGTCCGGCTCCGACGTCAAACATTGTCTCAGAGACAGGGTTGCGCGCAAACGTTGCAAGTCTGAAATCAACCGATGTTAGACCATTTGCACGCCAGAACATATGCGTCATATTTGTCACATTTGCAGTGTCCCAGCTCGACAAATCCAGCGTTGTAAGGCTGACTGCCCACGTGAACACGTTGCCCATATCCGTCACGTTCGAGGTATCCCAGCCCGATACATTCAAGGTCGTAAGATTGCTTGTAATCGAAAACATAGAGTTCATAATCGTTACATTCGAGGTATCCCAGGCCGATAAATCCAAGGTCTCAACACCGGCAAAAGAGAACATGTGAGTCATGTCCGTCACGCGTGACGTATCCAGCTCCGCAAGCGACATGCTTGTTGCATTGGTGAGACCCCTAAAGAAACTATTCATTTGCCCCGTTGCCGCTACGCCGCCGTTACCCGCAAGGTAGACATAATAGCGCGACGTAACAGAGCCTTCGGTATAGAAAGCTACCACAGGGGAAACCGAGTCTGGATGGGTTAAGTCCACAGCGTCGATGATTTGACGCCCTTGGAATCCGCCCAAGGCATTCCACTCGGACATCCACGCGTCCACATCAAATCTACTAGGTCTTCCTGCAATCGCAAAATCAACTACCTCCACACGTTCCACTTGCTCTCTGTATAAGTTCGGGAAAGTAAGGAAAAGATTCTCAGGGGAAGGAAGGGGAGTTTGTAACACACCCAGACCCCCACGCATCAATGCAAGACCCAGCTCTTCCACAGTCTCAATCGTCACCGTAATGTCTCTGCTAACGCCGACTGCAAATGTGGCACGCAGTGTAAGCGTTTGGTCGTTTGCACTGGCAGGTACGTTGAGTGTAGTGCTTGCACCTGTTGCCGCGCTAAGGGTTACGTTATCCGGGTTCGCCCCGATAATCTCCCAAGTCACTTGGTCTACTGGAAACGCTACAGAACCTCGGTTTGCCGATGCTGTAAAGGTCTGTGTTTCACCCGGCTCTACAGTTGCCGATGCCGGTGTAACGTTGAATGTCATCGGATTCGTGATGATGTTGAGCAGGTTTTCACCGTTCTGTGTCATGTCCAGCTCGCCGCCGATACGGGTAAAGTAGTCGCTCCAGTTCCCGGCTAACGACATCTGGGCATCAACGAAGATACCATAGAACCACTCATACGTTTCATCCCCTCTGTCTAGGCCTCGGAAGGTAATTCGATCAAGCAACAGACCTGTGGACGTTTCGGCAGGAACCGCTTGCGCCCAATAGATCCAGCCGTCTACTGGGTCTACTACCCAGAAGGGACCGGGTACGTTATTCCAGTCAGACATCAAGATGACGGAAGCATTCGCTGTTTGACGCGCATCGAGTATTGCGTTTTGTAGGGGATTCACCCCATCATATATCTGCCCTGCGTGCGTCCCGGGACCTGTAAACCAAGGTTGGCCGTTTGCGCCACCGGCTTCCGGTCCGAATGGATCTACCGGCGTGGGAAATTGTGGGTCAATTGCAGCACCCCTTACGTCGGATGCTCTGCTGTTCGGATTTTGATTAAAGGTTGGGATGTACCATGTTTGACCGCCCAAAGCCCAACTCCAATAATTACGGAAGGGACTTGCTGGCGTATTTGGTGCACCCGTGAGCTCTGGCAACCAGTTTAGGCGTGGCGTCCAAGTTGTATGGTCGTTTCGGGATGCAGTAGGAACAAGAGATGTGCCGTTGATGCTCATGAACTCGAACAAGCGAATACGGACGAAAATATCTTCGCCGTCTCCTCTAAAGTTCTCGATAAATATATCTTTGTTGGCTGTTGTGTTTTCGAGCCACTCACGATCATTATGCTCCATATCCTCAAAATGATCATGTAGACGCCCACCTGCGTCAGGTAGGATTCCACTTTGGCCTTCGGCCAGATTTAGAGCCTGCTGACTAATGGATGACCAGGCGAATGTGCCGGTCAGGATCATTGCGACCAGAAGTATGATTGCGAGAATAGTCATCGGGCCGCGTCTGTGCGTATTTTGTCGTTTCATAATTTTTACCTCCATTATTTTTGTTGGATGGCTTTTTACCACTCCAAATATTTATATAAAACCAAAACAAATTCTATACAGATGCAGACATGCCACCGCTCTGCTCAATTTATAAAATTCATTTTGATGCTAATCATCTGTAGAACGAGTGGGTTAACCCATTCAAAACTCGTGCTTCATCACCGGCTCTAGAAGGTGGAATGTCAGCGGGCTGTGATGATATTGAGCAAGGCATATCCCGCAGGCGTACGATCTGAAAAAGCGTTATTCCAGCCAGCATGGGTCGCCATCTGTGCGTCAATAAAAATGCCGTAATACCATTCATCATGAGGGTCTTGAAGCAAGGTGATGCTGTCTAACAGCAGTCCTGTTGCTGTCCTCGGGGCAAGTGGAGCTGCCCAGTAGGCCCAACCATCTGCGTCCAGCACCCAGAAGGATCCGGGCTGACGCTGAAACGTGTTGATCCAATCTGCCATCGTCACAACCTGTGCCTGTAGCGTTGGTCGGGCAGTTTGTGTAGCCGTGTCAGGTCTGATCGAGTGGGTTGCCGCCGCTCGATTCCAATACTTGACCGGAGCGGTGTGTGCACCGGGTGTGCCATCATTGTTTTCCGGTGCCCAGAAGTCGTGCAGACCTGCATAGGCTGAGAATGCGTGACTCCCTCCGATAAAGGTGCGGTTTGTCACTTCACCACTTGCAAAATTGGCACCCTGCGGGTCTACCGCATCGCCCTTCACGTCAGATTCCAGACTTCTGTTGTCTTGATTAAAAGTCGGCATATACCATTTGTACCTGTATTCACCTTCTGCGGTTAACTGCTCCCATTCCCAATAATCGCGGAACAGATTAGACGCAAGGTCTGAACCGGGGAGACGCGGTGCCCATGTGGTACGATCTGTTCGGATTGCACCATCTATGATGGATGTGGCTGTTCTTGTGTCGAAACCTGTATCGCTGGGGTGTAATCGCGCACCCGAACCAATCTCCATGTACTCATACATCCGAATGCGAACGAAAATGTCCTGCGCGTTATCACCGCCAAAATTCTCTATATAGACATCTTTGTTGGCCGTGAGGTCCGCAACCCATTCCCCCTCCCCAAAGTTATCGCCTATTCGCTCAAAGTCATCGTGCAGACGACCTCCGGCAGTGGACGCCTCACCGATGGCTTGGTTTAGAGCCTGCTGACTGACCGATCGCCACGCCAACGTGCTAGTCAGAGTCATGGCAACCACTAATATGATGGCAACCAGTACCACCGGGCCGCGCTTGAGTTTAAGCTGTTGCTTTATCATGTCTATCTCCTACTTTGTTTGTTATTGGTACAACCAAACGGCGATTGCGTGTACGTGTACGTTTGTTTACTTTTCAGCACTTGCTATTTTTGCGCCTGCTTTCTTTTCCTGTAGGCTCCATGGAATCCCCCTTCTCACTCTCTTTAAAAATGAGTTTGTGCAAAACAACAATCAGAGCGGTACCTAAGGCCGCCAAAATCCCAATGAACAATACATGTGCCCGGATAAACAGGATCGTATTCCCTAGAAACAAGTTATGGAAAAATACCCGTCCCACAATGTTTGGTGCCAAAACGATCTCTGCGTCAGCTCGCGCATTCATGGTGCCTTGGGTCTCAAAGCCGAACTCACCGGTGTCACGGTAATTTGGATGAACGGCGACCACACGGTGAGTGATTGTGGTATTGTTCGGCATCAAGTATGTAATATCATCACCAATTTGTATCATTGCCGGATCAACCTGGCGGGTAATGATGAGAGAGTTCTGTGGGATCACATCTTGCATACTCCGTGTGAGTACCGTCATAGCGGAAAATCCTGCTAAGTTTTGTGGTGGTCCTGTTGGGTTTTCCATACCAAAGAGGTATACCCCGAGAACTAAGACGGCAAGAACTACGTAAAAGATAGCACCCGTGACGGATGATCTAAAGCTAGAACGCTTTGTTTGTTGAATGACAGTCGTTTCCGCTTCGGCGGGCTTTTCAATCTTCGACAACTGCTGGTAAATATGCTCCCTTGATTCTCTGAGCAGCTCGCTTAACTGCGCTTGTTGAAGTCCAATATTGTTGAAACTATTATCAGGTGTCTTTTCCAGTTCCGTAATCCACAACAAAAAAAGTTGGGTGTTAGTGAGGACGATCCGCTTGTTTTCTTCAAGGACATAATCGACATATTCGTCAACCTGTCGCTTAGAGTAGCCATATCTTTCATCGTCAAATGCGGGCATCATAGCTATAACTCCTCTGTTCTTCCGGCGGCTAGATGCAGAATCAGCTTGCTTTCGTGACTTTCCGGATAGATTACGTCCTTCATCTACATCTTTAACGTGTCATATTTCTGCATTTATGTTATACTTTTTGCCAAAAATAAACTATACCCAAACGGGTAAAAATATGCGCAAAAAAATCAAAAATTCCTTCGGAATCTGCGCGAACAGATTCCGAAGGAATTTTTAATATTGCTATGTCAGTACGGATTTTTAGTCAATCAGCTTTCTTTCAAGCGCAATCCGGATGGCATCTACCTTGTTATGCACATCCAGCTTGGTATATATGGATAACAGTATTTTCTTAACGGTGTTGATAGACAAATGCCGATTTTCCGCAATTCCCTCGCGAGAAAGTCCGTGGTACAGATCATTTAATATCTCCAACTCCCGCGCTGATAAAGACCCGGACTCTTTGCTGTTCACCCTGTTTTGAAGCGCGTTTGCAACAACGGCAACTTTCTTCGCATAAATAGCGGCCTTGCGATCCACTTTTTTCAGCCATTCCGCCGGGATGTCGGAGTCCATCCGTTTGAGTGCTTCCGCAACTAGGGGAGATAGCTCTTTGCCAAGTTCGATAAAAGGCATTTCAAACACACCATAAAACGATAACTCATACGCTTTTTTTAACTCTGCCATCGCCCTTGCAGCATTGCCGGTTTGTATACGCGCTACGGCAGTCAAAAGTGAAAATCTGAGTTCCCCGAATAAGAACCGCTCCTGCGGCTCTCGCGGATAGGAATCACATAAAACCGTCAGCGCCTGATGGTATTTTTTAGAAGCGATATAATACCAAGCACTTACAAGCAGCTCTCTCGTGGGAATGCGAATCTCAGATTCTGCTTCTTTTTCATCCATGACAAACCATTGCGGAGTCAGCTCATGGCATCCGATTTGGGCATAAAAAAGTCCGGTATACAAGTCATAATACAACTGCCTATTCCAGAAATTTGGATTATCCAGATGCGTGTGCAACTGTTTCAGCAGTTTCTTCACGAGGGAAATATGTCCTAATTGCAGTGCAATACTAAGCAAGTATTGCTCGGCCATTGCCACAATGCTGTACTGTTTTTTCTCACGAGCTTTCAAGATTGCGCTATATGCGTGATCTCTTGCAAGCGCAGGCTGATTTTTGAAAAACGCATATTCACAGGCAACCAGCTCATCATAACCGGCATATATATTATAAGGGAGTTCCGCTGTGCACAAAGCCGCTTGCCTTGCAGCTTCCAAAAACCGATCGAACTCTGACAAATCTGCGCCTTCCCCAACTAGACAGACAAAAGAGCGAATATCCGCATTGATAAAAGTCCCGGTCACTTCTCCCGGCGGCAGAGCGGATCGCTTAAAATACTCCACTGACTTTTTTAAATATTTCGGGGAATCATACCTGTGGGACGAGGTAGAAATATACATATCAATATATGCCAGAGTGCTGTATGTGGTGAAAAGCAACACCATGGCAAGTGGGGTGTCCACGCGCTCCCATTCTCGGACAACAGCTAAAGATTGCTCCCATGCCTCTTCATATCTGCCTGCCCCGATCAGCAACAGGGGTATGAAATAATTCTTTAAGAATAGGACGTGATCGTTGTCGCACTTCTCATGATCCGGATCCAACTTTTTCAAAATATTCAAAAAGTATTCGCTTGTATCACGATGTAATTTAAACGGATAGGAGAGAAGCGTTTGAACCATACGCTCAAACTGGTACGACTTTGCCCAATAGTACATGGTATCCATATGGAAGTTATTTTCAGAACACCACCTGGCTGCACGGCGATAGGTGTCCTGCTTTTCGCCCTGAGACAAAATGTGCCGTTTGCTTTCTAAAAATTCCAGATAAAGCGGATGAATTAAAACATCATTCGCAAAACTGTGAAACCAGATAAATGACGAAAGCTCCGGTGTGTTTTGCAAAAATGTCAGATTATCGGTTATCTCTTGGAAGAGCATAACGGGCAACTTGGACAACAGAGATACTTTTACTATTGTCTTTTGAACATCTTCCGAAAAATCGTTCCACGCTTCGATTTCCATCAATTTGAAGATATTTTGCCGCATGGCATTAAGCGCATATTGCAAATTATTTGGTATCCTTTTTAGAACCAGAGAACATATGTTAATCGCCAGTGCCCAGCCTTTCGTCACATCAAGTAGCCGTACAATATCCCGTGTAGAAAGTGATATTGCAAGCTGCCGAAAGAACGCAGTCGCTTCCGCAACTGTAAAACGAAGCTCATCTTCCGTTACTATGCTGACTTTGCCTTTGGAGAACAACGAGACAATGTTGATATCAGGTTGTTTTCTAGAGATGATAATCACACATGCACCGGGGATTTGCAAATGAGCACAACGTTCCGTAAAGATGAGCATTTGTTTTGAATGGATCAAATGGAAATCATCAAGTACAAGAAATGTTTTATGGGAACGATGTTCCGTGCTTCTTATAATTTCGGCAAATTGTTTGAAGCGAGCAATGGTTTCAGGGAAGCCAAGCTCACGCAATTTTGTAGCCAGTTTCGGATTGTCCATTGATATCGTATGTGTGAGATTTTCCCAATAGCGGGAACTAATGTTGTCAACTTCTGTAAGCTGCATCCACCGAACCACAGCATCTTGTTGTTGTTCGATATACTGGTGCATCGCTTGGGTCTTCCCATAGCCGGCCCCCGCAATTAAATATACCAACTTGCGTTGAGTCGCTTGGTCGAACATTTCGTCAAGACGGGGGCGTTGTATTTGATACACAGCCCGCCTTGAACGATAAACGCTCTGTTCTCTTTGATCCTTCATAGCTATTCCATCCTATTTTTTTCAGATCATCAGGTTATAGCAATATCATCCACAGTTTTCACATATCCCTTAATTTCTCTTTGTCAAAGGCATTTCAGATATTGATATGCTGACATATCTATTCAGAATATTATCATAGAACAAAAAGGAAAGCTAGACTTTTTTTAGTTACAACTGCCACAAAACAGTCCAATAAATTCAGGAAATAAGACAATTCCACAGCAAAATGAGTGCTTTATTGTATTTTTAGTGACATTTATTTACCCCTCAACTGACTTCGCTGACAGCTATTTAAACTCACCATACCTTAGCCTGCAATACACCACGGAGTTGAATTCGGGCGCTGCAAGACTGTCCAGTCGCGGGACGGGATTAGCTCTGTCCACTTTTCGCAGATGCCATCCTCTTTCATCTCATAGAGGTGAGAATTCGTTGCTTCCTGAATATACTTATAGTACCACGTGTTTGGGTCGGCATTATCCGTCCAGCTAATCATATTTGGCAACAAGTCATCCGACGTTTCGGGAGTGCGCGAGAAAATGCGATTGATTATTGCTGCCGTTTCTGCTCGTGTAATCAAATTGTCCGGTCGGAAAGTACCGTCAGGATATCCGTTTACCCAGCCGCCATAAGCTATACTGTTAATCGCTGTGACAGCCCAATGCCCACTCACATCAGCAAACAGTTCCGAACCACCTGTGTCCGTAACATTCATAAACCTGGCTACGATTGTCGCAAATTCAGCGCGTGTAATCGCTTTATTTGGTCTAAACGTTCCATCACTATAACCTAATAGCAATCCATCATTTGCCATTGTGGATATCGAATTGTTATACCACCGCTCGAACGCCACATCGCTGAACAGATTCTCCTGCGACCAAATCTCCGCACGATATTCGTCGCTAATCAAACGGAAAAATATTGTTGCAACTTCCGCACGCGAAATATTGCTGTGCGGCTGCACTGTACCGTCAGTGTATCCGATCAGATATGCATAGTGCGCCGAAGTTGGCGGCGGCGGAGGAGTCGGTGGCGGAGGGGTAGGTGGCGGTTTTCCATCATCAATACGCTCAAATTCTGCATAAATCATTTGATCACTCCTCACTTCCTCAAAAGCGAAAGCGGATCGCGCACCTACACTTACTCCGTTTACCAACACATCTTTTATACGAAAACCGAAATTCGGTGTGATAACGAAAGCTTTTTGACCACCCTCCGGTACTGCTACACTGCCTTGCGGAGAGATAGTGCCTCCACTTCCTGTTGTAGCAACTACGATATGGTTATGATAAACATTTCGAGCAAATCTAACATCAATTGTATGATTGGTCGTAACGTTTATAAACTCATGCACACTGCCGGGCATCACTGCCACACCATCTATCAGCACATGGTCTATAAAATAACCATCGTCCACTTCAATTATAAATCCACTATCATCACCGTAAGGCACAGAGATATTTCTGCTACCATTAATTATCGGGATATCTCCAAATGGCACAACAGCACCGCCTACACCCGCTGTTACAGTGATTGTGTTTGGCAACGCTACAAAACTCACGCTGATTACACTATTTCGCGTTATAGGCGGAAATGTAAAGGAAGCGGTATTCCCATTTTCATCCATAGAGAAATTTGCATGTTCAAGTACACTTTCTCCATCTACACGAACATCATTGATACGATAACCCGCATTCGCCATTATCGTGTACACCCTGTTATCAGTTCCATCAAGTACAGAATCCGTACCTGACGGGCTGATAGAGCCACCTGTACCCGCATAAGCGGTAACAAAGTGATAACCGCTCACTATCAAGCCAAACGTTACTAAAATCACATAATCGCTCGTCACATCTTCAAAAGTATACTCACTCACTGCCCCCACAGATGGTCGATTTATCCGCTGAGTCACGCTTGGCAGAAAAACTTGAACATTTGTTATTGCATAACCGGGCTCCGGCGTGATTGTAAAGGTCTGACTCCCACCATAGGGCACTTGAAAACCCGGAGACGAATTATATGGAGTAATCGTGCTTGCAGTAACACCCGGACCAACAGTACGAATATAGAAGAAAGGTGCAACAACTTCCACACACTCCGGAACACCATTGTAATTGTAAACCACCGGAATAAAGCCCTCATTTCCGGCACCAAAACCGTAGCTAATCCCATCATATTGATAACCTGTCGGCATTCTTGTCCATTCCGCTAACCCCCTCATCATCGACGAAACGGCAAGATGTTTTGTATCGCCTTCAAAGTAGTGTTCACGATTGTGCGGTGCGGTATTCCAGGCATGTCTATCCCACGCTATTACAACACCATCGCCTAAAGCTGTAACAAAGCCATTTTGATTGGATTGTGTAAAAATAACACTATTTGTTGCCGTTGCTGTAACAGAAGTCCCGCCATACGCCACATTATTGCCAAATGCAAATACACAGCCACCGCCCACAGTAACTACAGATTGCGTCCCTGTCGTGCGAACAGCCCAACCATTCCCGGTGGCATAAGACGCAACAAATCCTCCTTGAATAGTAACCGAAGTTCGTGTGACACTTGCAGGGTTCGTAGACGATGTGCTAATAGCAACACCACCACTCCCCGTAACTATTACACTTCCACCTGTTACGGTTGCATTGGAATCCATGCCAATAAGATTTATGCCACGCCCAGCCGCTCCGTCACTGGAAACAGTACCACCTTCAATTAAGATATTCCCATATGTTTGAATTCCATAACCATAAGCAGTAGCACCTATTGCTGACACTTCACCACCACTCATAATCACATTGAGACCTGTGTTACCGGCGTGCGTCATATCTATAACCGGGAATAGGTTGTTTACTGCTTCACTAGTTACAGAGCCGCTCGCCACTGTAACTGTTGTATTTGCTCCCGCACCTTCAATAGCACGACCTTTCCCTGCTTGAATAACCCCTCCGCGCACTTCCAACATATTCCCGTTTGCACGCAGCGTTGTAAAACTATTGGCACTACTGGTGTTTTGAATAAAAGCGCCTTCAGCAACCTCGAAAACACCTTCTCCATAATAATCTATCAGCGGATTTGCTGTGCCCCTGAATGTGGCTTGCCAACTTACTGTTACTCCGCTTGGAATATCCAGCCTGAGCGTTAGCCCTCTGTTTGATACAGCGCCTGTAACAACGACATTGCTACCGGATATCGAAGCAGTCAAGCCCGCAGCACTGATTTGACTGAACAAATCATCTATGGGGGCTGCACTCACATTAACGCCGAACATGCTTGTCATTATTACGATTGTCAGCAAAATTGCTAACAGCTTTCTATATAATTTTTTCATAACTCTCATCTCCATAGGGTGCCATAATAAGGCACAAAAATTTTAGTACCGTGAATCTGCCAAGCATGAATTAGCAGAAAACATGATGTATGCTTCTGCTAATAGTATAGTTTGTGCGTATTTAGTTTTAGTTAACGCCATATTAATAATAAGTGAAAAAATGATTAAAATGCAAAACACTTGGTAAGCGACTTTAGAACGCTAAATAGGTTCGTGCGACCTTTACGACGCATTTGCCCTACAACCGCAATAACATATATTGCCTATAGCAGAACTCTCACTTTCGCAAATTCTTAAAGAAATCGCTCAGCAATTCCGCACTTCGCCCGGCAAATATTCCACCCGTCACTTCTACCTTGTGTCCAAAGTTTTCCATAAAAAGATTGAGAACACTACCGCAAGAACCCGTAATTTCGTCTCTTGCTCCATAATACAGTTTGTCTAAGCGTGACATGATTATTGCTCCTGCACACATAGGGCACGGTTCGAGTGTAACATATAACGAGCAACCGCTCAATCGCCAATCTCCAATTACCCTGCACGCCGCATCCATTGCTTCAATTTCGGCATGAGCAGTTGCCGTTCTATTCTTCTCTCGCCTGTTACGACCTCGCCCTATCACAACGCCATCATCATTAACAACAACGCACCCTACAGGTGTCTCACCATCACTCGCAGCCTCCTCGGCCAAATCAAGTGCCAGTTGCATATAGTATTCATGGGCTTCCAAATCACAATCCCCACATTCGCTAATTCATTAAGCTAATTCTACCAAACCAAAAATCAAAAGTCCACCACCTACTATCCGATCGGCGTCAATCGGTCAAAGTCGATGAAAGCATAATTCACGCGCCACGTAGCAATATCGGCTTCGGGATTGGCACCCGGAATTGTCACGTCTATTGCTCTGTCGCCTTCATAATGCCAATTTCCTCCGGTGTGATAAATCAGGCTTTCATCCCACCCCATGTGAATTAGCAAACTCCTTGTCAGATGGGTATATCCGGCTCCGCCGCACATCAAGAAAATAGCTATATCCTTTGGAAAAATATCGCGAATTACTAACTCAGATTCAACAAAGTTTGGTGTAATTTCAAGAATCTCGCCCAGCTCCTCGCCCCAAACAACAGCGAAAAGAGTAATCCCCTCGTAAGCACCGTCCACAGGCAGTGGGCTCATTGTCGCAATGTATGGAAAAGGAATGACACGGAAACCCGGCAATGTCTGTGTGAGCCTTGAAACACCACCTATGTCTTCATACTGAGCCGGATCATATAGCATACGCATATCGAAATAAGCGACGTCCGGACGCTCCAGCCAATTATCAATAGTGCTCATATTGATTCTCACATCCACCCCGAAAGGACCACCATCTCGCTCAGGCGACGGAAGCGGCGCAAGCTCAGGTATATCCGCTACGGACGCATCATTGGCGCAGGCCAAAAAAACCAACACCATACAAAGGAGAACTCCCGAAAGTAACACGTTCTTTTTCATCTCAATCACCCTTTCTTTTCTGTATTGTCATCGTAACGAACTTATAGATACTTGCGCAGCATTTTCAGCAGATCCGTGAAATTAAGCGGTTTGCCCAAATGGTCATCCATGCCTGCTTCTTTGTACTTCTCAATGTCTTCTTGGAAAACATTTGCAGTCATTGCTATGATAGGAATCTCTTTAGCCTTTGGGAAATCCAGTGCTCTAATTTTTTTTGTGGCAGTAATGCCGTCCATCTCCGGCATTTGAACATCCATGAGAATAAGTTCATAAATTTCATGATTTTCGAGAAAGCTTTCATATGCCTGCAAACCGTTTTCTACACAATCGATTTCAAGTTTCGTATTTTCCAATATTGCCAATACAA
>Ga0123355_10008095_pt1 | contig 15863 bp, 14 predicted proteins | sample TergutEmb28metaG_3_FD_89872 | JGI IMG/M metagenome (GOLD analysis project Ga0123355, IMG submission 89872) | Embiratermes neotenicus P1 segment gut microbial communities from Petit-Saut dam, French Guiana - Emb289 P1 | ecosystem: Host-associated > Arthropoda: Insects > Digestive system > Gut ...
GACCTTTGTAAAAGTCGCGCCAACGCTCGGCGGCGCGCAAAACTCCACGATATCTGGCGCTGGTATGCTCGAGAGCAACTGGGGCGCGGGTCAAGACGACCTGGAGATCACGGTAAGCGGCAATGACGACCTGATCCTGGTCACCGCCCGGTTTGACAACTTGGGCAAAGGCGCGGCCGGCGCGGCGGTGCAGAATATGGACATAATGTTAGGATTTGAGGGCTAAAGACAATGAACTACATCGAAGGCGGCGTTTGCGCCGCTAAGGGGTTTCAGGCGGCCGGCATACACGTCGGCGTAAAAACCCATAATACGGATAAGAAAGACCTTGCGTTGATCGTCGCGGACTGCGACTGCAACGCGGCGGCGGTGTATACGAAAAACATCGTCAAGGCCGCACCGCTTCTTGTGACGAAGGATCATCTCGCAAACGGCCGCGCGCGCGCTGTGCTGGTCAACAGCGGCAACGCCAACGCCTGCGCGCCGCAAGGCGAGGAGAACGCGCTGCACTCCTGTCGGGCGGTCGCGGCTGAGCTTGGCTTGTCCGCCAATGACATAATCGTCGCATCGACCGGAGTTATCGGCCAAAAACTGCCGGTCGAGGTAATTGAGAACGGTGCGGGCAGGCTTGTCTCAACCTTGTCGTACAACGGCTCCCGCGACGCGGCGGCGGCGATTATGACGACCGACCTTGCGATGAAAGAACTCGCGGTGGAACTCACCGTCGGCGGAAAGTCTGTAAAAATCGGCGGGATCGCCAAAGGCAGCGGGATGATTCACCCAAACATGGGTACAATGCTCGCGTTTTTGACGACCGATTGCGCGATCAGTTCCGAAATGATCCAAAAGGCCCTGCGGCACGCGACGAACGTCAGCTTCAACCGCGTGTCGGTCGATGGCGACACGTCTACCAACGACATGCTGTGCCTCATGGCCAGCGGCATGGCCGGCAATGACGAGATCACGCAAGAGGGCGCGGATTACGACGCTTTTTGCGAGGCGCTTTGCGCAGTGTGCGTAGACCTTGCGAAAATGGTCGCGGCCGACGGCGAGGGCGCGACGCATCTGATAACCTGCCGCGTCCAAGGCGCGAAGAGCGAGGACGAGGCCGAAACACTCTCAAAAGCGGTCATATCATCTACGCTGACCAAAGCCGCGATCTTTGGCGCGGACGCAAACTGGGGCCGCGTGCTGTGCGCGATGGGCTACTCCGGCGTCGAATTTAACCCCGATGGCGTTGACATCGCGTTTGAGTCAGACGCCGGGCGGCTCGAGGTCTGCAAATCCGGTCGCGGCTTGAGCTTCGACGAAGATTTCGCGAAAAAAGTGTTGTCCGAACACGACGTGACGATCGACATTTCAATGAACTCCGGCGAGGCTGAGTGCGTCTGCTGGGGCTGTGACATCACTTACGAATATATAAAAATCAACGGCGATTACAGGACATAAAAATGGAGACATATAAAATGAACAACAATCAATTGCGGGCGAAAACTCTGGTAGAGGCTCTGCCTTATATTCAGGAGTTCGCCGGGAAAGTTATCGTGATAAAATACGGCGGCAACGCGATGGTCAGCTCCGACCTGTTCGACGCGGTTGTGGAGGACATCATCCTGCTAAAACTTGTCGGGATACACGTTGTGCTTGTCCACGGCGGCGGGCCGGAGATAAACGACACTCTGCAAAAACTCGGTATCGAGCCGCGTTTCGTAAACGGCCTGCGGTACACCGACCGCGAGACAATGGACGTTGTGCAAAGCGTCCTGTGCGGCAAGGTAAATAAAGACCTAGTCTCGACAATCGTCCGCAAAGGCGGGGACGCGATCGGTCTGTGCGGGCTTGACGGCAAACTGTTCGAGGCGCGGAAAATGAACGAAGACTACGGCTACGTCGGCGAGATCACCGGCGTGAACCCCGCCGTTGTCCTGCAGGCGATAAACGACCGGCATATCCCCGTCGTCGCGACCGTCGCGTTCGGCGTGGACGACGACACGGCGTACAACGTAAACGCCGACACGGCGGCCGCAAAACTCGCCGTCGCGCTCGGCGCGGAGAAGCTGATCCTGCTCACAAACACACGCGGCGTACTGCAAGAGCAGGATGATGAGTCAACGCTCATCCCGCGCATCAAAGTCGCGGAGATCGACGAGCTTAAAGCCCAAAACATCGTCGCGGGCGGCATGATACCGAAAGTCGAGTGCTGCGCCGACGCGATACAAGGCGGCGTCCGGCGGACGCATATCCTCGACGGACGCATCCCGCACTCGCTGTTGATCGAAATGCTGACCAACGAAGGCGCGGGGACGATGATATATTGACCGCGTACATGGTACAGCAGCGCACCTGTAGGGGCGACAGCACCGGTCGCACGTCTTGTATTCACGAAATGGTTGTAGGGCGCGACGACCTCGGCGCGCCGTTGTGCAACAGAATTTTACGGCATGGTTGTAGGGGCGACTTGTAGTCGCCCGCGGGCGGCAGAATGCCGCCCCTACGAAATACGGCGCGCCGGGGTCGTCGCGCCCTACGCAGTGCAACGATACCGCAAAAAACGGAGGAATTAACATGACAAGCAACGAAGTAAAAACACTCGATGCTCAAAACGTAATGCAGACATACGCGCGGTTTGACGTTGTGATCGAGCGCGGCGAAGGCGCAACTTTGTACAGCCCAGAGGGCCGGGAGTACATCGACTTCACAAGCGGCATCGGCGTAAACTGCCTCGGATACGGCAACAAACGCTGGGCCGACGCTGTTTACAACCAGGCACTTAAAATGCAGCATATCTCGAACCTGTACTACTCTAAGCCTTACGTAAAGCTCGCAAAAATGCTGACCGAGCGCACCGGGCTAAAGCGCGTATTCTTCTCAAACTCCGGCGCAGAGGCGAACGAAGGGATCATCAAACTCGCCCGCAAGTATTCGTTTGATAAGTACGGGCAGGGTCGCAACGAAGTTATAACGCTTCGGCAGTCGTTTCACGGCAGGACGATAACGACGCTCGCGGCAACGGGGCAGGACTCGTTTCATAACTACTTCTTCCCGTTCACCGAAGGGTTCACGCACGTCCCCGCTAATGACCTCGCGGTGCTACAAGGCGCGGTAACTGACCGCGTATGCGCCGTTATGATGGAACTCGTGCAGGGCGAGGGCGGGGTTTTGCCACTCGACAGCGATTATGTAAAAGCGGTTGAAAAACTCTGCCGTGAGCGAGATATTTTGCTGCTGCTCGACGAAGTGCAGACCGGCGTCGGCAGAACCGGTACGCTGTTCGCGTTTGAGCAGTTCGGCATCGAGCCGGACGCGGTCAGCTTCGCGAAGGGCATCGCCGGTGGACTGCCGATGGGTGGGTTCATGGCCGGCGCGCGCTGTTGCGACACTCTCGGAGCCGGTGACCACGCGACGACGTTCGGCGGCAACCCAGTCTCGGCCGCCGCGGCGACGGAGGTGCTAAACCAACTCACGCCGGAGCTTTTGGGTGAGGTCACAAAAAAAGGCGACTACATCCGCCGCGCCGTCTCAGACTGGGGTCTGAGCAACACGGACGCGCCGCGCGGACTTGGCCTTATGCTTGGCATCCCACTAAAAAACGCAGACCCGAAAGCGGCCGCAAGAACGTGCGCCGAACAGGGACTTCTTATCATCACTGCCGGCGCGGACGCACTGCGGATGCTGCCGCCGCTGACTATAACATATGACGAAATTGACAAGGGCCTGAAAATATTAAAATCGGTACTGGAGGACATACAATGAAAGATCTGCTAAAGATGCTCGACCTTAGCCACGGTGATATTATTAAAATACTCGACACGGCGGACCGCCTCAAGGCTGAGCAAAAGGCGGGCAAGCCGCACGATTTCCCGCCCGGCAAGACACTTGCGATGATTTTTGAAAAGAACTCGACCCGCACACGAGTGTCGTTCGAGGTCGGGATATTTCAGCTTGGCGGTCACGGCATATTCCTGTCAAGCAGCGACAGCCAGCTCGGCCGCGGCGAGTCGATCGCCGACACGGCGAGGACGCTTAGCCGTTACTGCGACTGTATCATGATCCGCACGTTCGCGCACCAGACGGTCGAGGATCTGGCGCGGTATTCAACCGTGCCGGTTATAAACGGCCTGTCGGATTTTTCGCACCCCTGTCAGGCGCTTGGCGACCTGATGACGACGCGCGAGCATAAGGGCGGCCTGCAAGGCCTCAAAGCGTGCTACATCGGTGACGGCAACAACGTCGCGAACTCGAACATTGTCGGGTGGCTAAAGTGCGGACTTAACGTGTCGGTCGCTTGTCCAAAAGGGTTTGAGCCAGACGCGCGCGTACTTAGTTTCGCCGCGGGCGTGACCGACTGCACATTCGAACTCACGACCGACCCCAAAATCGCCTCGAGCGGTGCCGACGTTATATACACCGACGTCTGGGCATCAATGGGTCAGGAAGGCGAGGCCGGTGAGCGTGAGAAGACCTTCGCCGGGTATCAGATAAACGATGACCTCATGGCGCTGGCGAACCCCGGCTGCATAGTTCAGCACTGTCTGCCCGCGAAAAAAGGCAAGGAGATCACCGAGTCGGTCTTCGAAGCTCATGCCGACGAGATATTCGACGAGGCGGAAAACCGTCTGCACGTGCAGAAAGCAATTATGGCGCTGTTAATGTCAGGCTCATTGTAAACAAATCGTGCTTATCACCGCAAATATGGGCGGCCGTCAAACGGCCGCCTTTTGTTATACCTGCAAATTTTACATGAATTTTACAAGCCGCTGCTTTTGGTTTTTACAATCGGCCTGTATAGTCATCACTGTAGAGTAAAGATAATACAGGATTTGATGGAGGAGAAAACATCATGAAGAAAACCAGAATCTGCGCACTGATTGCGGCATTAGCTCTTGTACTGGCATTGATCGCGGCTTGCGGCAACGGTACGGGCGGGAGCGAATCCGCCGCAAATGGCATCGACACGTCGCGTGAAATCACGGTTGTGTCGCGCGAAGAAGGCAGCGGAACGCGCGGCGCGTTCGTCGAACTGACAGGCATCGAAGTAACCGACGATGCCGGGACGAGAGACGAGACGACGGTCGAAGCCATTGTTATCTCCGGCACCAGCGCGGTGCGGACGACGGTCGCAGGTAACCCTTACGCAATAGGGTACATATCGCTCGGCGCGCTTGATGACAGCGTGCGCGCACTGGCCATAAACGGCGCCGCGGCCACGGCGGAGAACATAATCTCAGGCGCATACCCCATCCAGCGCGCGTTCATCGTCTGCTGGGTGGACAATACGCTCTCCGACCTTGCGCGCGATTTTCTAAACTTTATGCTCTCGGCCGATGGCCAGGCGGTTGTATCGGGCAGCTATGTCATGGCCGACCTGAACGCGCCGGCGTATAACGGCGGCGGCCTGTCCGGCAGGATCGTCGTAAACGGCTCAACCTCCGTCGCACCGGTAATGGAACGCCTGGCCGAAGCTTACCGCGCGATAAACCCTGACGTTCAAATAGAAGTCCACGCAACTGGGTCATCGGCCGGTGTGAACGCCGCGATTGACGGCATCGCCGATATCGGCATGGTCAGCCGCGATCTGCGCCCCGCTGAGCAGGAAGTTCTCGCTGAAACCGTCGTCGCGTTTGACGGTATCGCGGTTATCGTAAATAACGACAACCCGATAAGCGGACTTACCGTCGAGCAGGTGAGAGGGATCTTTACAGGTGAGATGACTAGATGGAGTGAGGCGCAGTGAAAAACGGCATTTTTGCCCGCGTACGCTTAAACTTCCGTGAAAAACTCATGCGATGGGTGTTCGCGGTATCAGCTCTGGCCGCCATACTGGCGGTCGGGCTGATTCTTGCGTTTCTGTTCGGCAACGGGCTGCCCGGCATAGCGAGGATCGGATTTGCCGATTTCCTGCTAGGCCGGAACTGGTTCCCGTCGCATAACCCTCCATCATTCGGTATCCTGCCGATGATCGTCGGCAGTTTGTACGTCACTGCCGGGGCGATCATTCTGGGCGTTCCAATCGGGCTGTTCACCGCGGTTTTTATGGCAAAAATATGCCCCAAGCGTCTGCACAAGATACTAAAACCCATAACAGACCTGCTCGCAGGGATACCCTCGGTTGTGTATGGATTTTTCGGACTGACCGTGCTTGTGCCTCTTATCCGTACGCATTTCGGCGGAAGCGGAATGAGTATGCTCACCGGGGCGATCATTTTAGGACTAATGATCCTGCCGACTGTCATCGCTGTGTCGGAGAGCGCACTGCGCGCCTTGCCGGACGAGCTGTACGAGGGCGCGGTCGCGCTTGGGGCATCGCGTGAGCGCGCGGTGTTCGGCGTTTTGCTTCCGGCGGCGAGGTCCGGCATTATGGCCTCAATCGTCCTCGGTATCGGCCGGGCGATCGGCGAGACGATGGCCATCTCGATGGTCGCGGGCAATCAGGCCGTTTTGCGCCTGCCGACTGAATTTTTGCGCGGGGTCAGGACAATGACGGCCAATATCGTCATTGAATTGGGTTACGCCGAGGGACTGCACCAGGAGGCGCTTATCGCAACCGGCGTTGTGCTTCTTGTCTTTATCTTGCTGATTAACCTTCTATTATCCGTGTTGAGGAGGGAAAAGAGATGACGACGCTGATTATCCTCTTGGCCGCGCTGGTTATTATCGCGACCGCGCCGCGTGCGCTCCAGAAGCTCGGGATATGCACTTCACGAAAAGTGATAGATTTCTACCAGCGGTTTATTACATACTCGTGCGCCGTGGTTACGTGCGCGGCGCTTTTGTATCTGCTTGGCCACATACTCGTAAACGGAGTTCCACACCTGCGTCCGTCGCTGTTCGCGCTTAGGTACACAACCGAGAACGTCTCGATGTTCCCGGCGCTTATCACGACGTTGATGACGATTGTCCTAACGCTGATTATCGCCGTGCCGCTGGGGATATTCTCTGCCGTTTACTTGGTTGAGTACGCAAAGCGCGGCAGCAAATATGTGCGCGTTGTGCGGATGATGGCCGAGACGCTCGCAGGCGTCCCGTCGATCGTATACGGACTGTTCGGGTCGCTGTTTTTTGTCAGGTTTTTAGGCTGGGGACTCTCGCTTCTGGCGGGTTCTTTCACGCTGTCGATCATGATCCTCCCGCTTGTAATGCGCACAACGGAAGAGAGCCTAAAAGCCGTGCCGGACACCTACCGGGAGGGCGCTTACGGTCTCGGGGCAGGCAGACTGCGCACGGTGTTTAAGATCGTACTGCCGGCCAGCGCGCCGGGGATACTCGCCGGTGTGATCCTGGCCGTGGGGCGCATCGCCGGTGAAACTGCGGCGCTTATACATACGCTGGGTAACGCCGCGATCATGACGCGAGGCCTGTTCTCCTCCGGCCGGACGCTCACGCTTCACATGTGGACACTGTCGGGCGAGGCAGTCAATCTCGACGCGGCTCACGCGACCTCGGTTGTACTGCTCATCGTCGTCCTGGGCATCAACACGCTCGCGGCAGCCGTGGCGAAACGTTTCGCAAGAGGGAAAGCTGCCATGTAGGGGCGATTATCAATCGCCCGCGGGCAGCAGAACGCCGCCCCCTAGAGGAAAAGAGGTATACATATGGAAAAATTTACACTGAGCAATGTGGAGCTGTGGTATAATGACTTCAAGGCCCTGCATGGGATATCAATGGACCTCCCAGCAAGCAAAATAACGGCGTTTATCGGCCCGTCAGGCTGCGGTAAATCGACGCTGTTGCGGAGCCTTAACAGGATGAACGACCTTATCGAAGGCTGCAAAATCAACGGGAACATTATGCTCGACGGCGAGGATATCTACGGCGACATTGACGTGAACATGCTACGCCGCCGCGTCGGAATGGTGTTCCAGAAACCGAACCCGTTTCCGATGAGCGTTTATGACAACATCGCATTCGGCCCGAGGACGCACGGGATAAAGAAGAAGCATCAGCTCGACGAAATCGTTGAAAAGTCGCTGCGCGACGCTAGCGTATGGGACGAGGTTAAAGACCGGCTCAAAAAAAGCGCGATAGGCCTGTCCGGCGGGCAGCAGCAGAGAATTTGTATCGCGCGTGCGCTGTCGGTGTCGCCGGAAGTGCTTTTGATGGATGAGCCGACAAGCGCGCTTGACCCGATTTCAACCGCCAAGATTGAAGAACTGGTTACGCAACTCAAACGCGATTACACGGTAATTATCGTGACGCACAATATGCAGCAGGCCGCGCGCGTGTCGGATAAGACTGCGTTTTTCCTGCTTGGCGAGATTGTCGAATACGGCGATACTCAGCAGATTTTTTCAATGCCGCGCGATAAACGATGCGAAGACTACATAACAGGGAGGTTCGGCTGATGCGAAGCAAATTTGACGAGCAGCTTGCGCTGCTAAACGACATGCTTATAGAAATGGGCGCGATGATCGAAAACGCCATCACGATCGCGACGTCCGCCCTTGTAAAACTCGACGCAGATCTTGCAAATGAGGCGATGCAGTACGAAGAGGAAATCGACCTTATGGAAAAGAAGATCGAAGACCTGTGTATGCGTCTGCTTCTGCACCATCACCCGGTAGCGCGAGACCTGCGCATGATCTCGTCGGCGCTCAAGATGATAACCGACATGGAGCGCATTGGCGACCACGCCGCCGACATTTCGGAGATAACGCTCGTATTGCTTGAGCATCCTTACGTCGAAAAGCTGGAGCTTATCCCGCAGATGGCGGAAGCGACGGCGAAGATGGTCACCGAGAGCATAGACGCGTATGTAAAAATGGACTTATCGCTTGCCGAAGCGGTGATAAAATACGACGACGTTGTGGACGATCTGTTCAACATGGTGAAAACCAAACTGATGGAGCAGATCCGCAGCAGGGGCAACGGCGTGGGCGAACACGCGATTGACCTTATTATGATCGCAAAATATTTCGAGCGGATCGGCGACCACGCAACGAACATCGCCGAATGGGTCGTGTACTCAATAACGGGCAGCCGCTGGCAAAAACCGGGGCAGGAGTGATAATCTGATGCATAAGATTTTTGTCGTGGAAGACGATGAGGACATCCGGGAGATCGTGCTATACGCCCTAAATTCCGCCGGGTTTGAATCCCGCGGGTTTGAGACTGGCGAAGACTTTTTCCGCGCCTGTGCGGAGGATTTGCCCCTGCCTACGCTTGCGCTGCTGGACATAATGCTCCCGGGTGACGACGGCCTAAAAATCCTGGGCCGGTTAAAGAGCGCGGCGCGGACAAGGGATATCCCCGTAATCATGTTGACCGCGCGCGGCGGCGAGCATGACAAGGTAAAGGGCCTTGACATGGGCGCGGACGACTATGTGGTAAAGCCGTTCGGCGTGATGGAGCTGCTCTCGCGCGTAAACGCTGTCCTGCGAAGAACTCATGCGGCAAGCGATACGGAAAAATTCGAGATCTCCGGCATTTCGCTTATCCCCGCGCGCCGCGAGGTCACCTCCGGCGGCCGGGCGATTGACCTGACCTACAAAGAGTATGAGCTTTTGCATTATCTGATGCGCAACACGGGGATAGTCTTAAGCCGCGATAAGCTGATGGAAACCGTGTGGGGATATGACTTTGAGGGCGAGAGCAGAACGGTGGATATGCACATAAAATCGCTCCGTCAAAAGCTTGGATCGCCTGGCGGGGCGATAAAAACCGTGCGCGGCGTTGGGTATAAGTTAGTTGACGGCCCGGAGGGCGACTTATGAAGCGGCGGGTTTATTTGGGGTTCATATCAATTGTTTTGCCAAGCGTGTTGCTTCTTGCACTGCTTTTGTCGTTTCTTATCCATGGCGCGCTTAGAGAGCGGGAGCGCGGAGCGGTCAGAGAATACACAAGGCTTGTGGCGGAGTTTTTAGACGCAGGCGAGGGACTAGATTATCAAAGCCTCACGCCAATACGGCACCGCGTGACCGTCATCGCGCCGGATGGTACGGTCCTGTTCGACAACCGGGTCGCGGCCGAGGGCGAGTGGCGCGCCGACAGGCCGGAGGTAATCGCGGCGTTTGAAACCGGCAGAGGCGAGAACGAGCGTTATTCTGAGACGCACGGGGCCGAGACATATTATTTCGCGCTTCGACTGGCCGACGGTAACGTCCTGCGCATGTCGCAAACGGTCAGCGAACTTGCCGACGTGCTTTATATAACGCTGCCGCTGTCCGCTATTGTGACCGCTTTTGTCATGCTTGTCGCGAATTTCGCCGCGCGCAAGATGACGCGGCGGATCGTGGAGCCGATAGAGAAAATAGCTTTAGACGATGGCGAGGCCGTCACCGATGTCTACGAAGAGCTCGCGCCGTTTGTAAAAAAAATCGAGACGCAAAAGCAGGAAATCGCGGAGAAGATCGAGTCGCTTTCAGAGCGCGCCGGAGCCATCGAGGCAATCACCAGCAACATGCGCGAGGGGCTTATACTAACCGGCCGCGACGGCGTTGTGCTGACCGCGAACGAAAGCGCACGCAAGATTTTCGGCGGGCTTTTACGGCGTGATATCCGGCATATATGCAGAGAAGAGGATTTTAGAAACGGCGTGAACAAGTGCCTGTCCGGCGAGAACGCTGAGACGAGCCTTGAGCGCGGCGGCAGACTATACAGTGTGTTTTTCAGCCCGGTTTACTCCGGCGGCATGGTCAGCGGCGCAGTGATTTTCTTTTTGGATACGACAATGCGCCATAGGGCGGAGCGTCAACGCCGCGAGTTTTCCGCGAACGTATCGCATGAACTCAAAACGCCGCTGACGACTATCTCCGCGCTAAGCGAAATGATCGTCAGCGGCATGGCGCGCGAAGGCGACATCGAAGTTTTCGCGGCGAGAATATCGGATCAGGCCGGGCGGCTTCTGGAAATTATCAATGACATTATCCGCCTTAGTGAGTTCGACGAGGGCGGCATCGCGAAGGAGTTTAGCGAGTTTGACCTTTACGATCTCGCACAAAACGTAATCGCTGCTGTCGGCAACAATGCGAGAGACGTTACAATAAGCCTCACCGGTGAGCGTTTTAGTGTTTCGGCCAACCGTCGGATGATTGACGAGCTTTTGTATAACCTGATCGACAACGGCGTAAAGTATAACAAACCCGGCGGCAGTGTAACCGTCTCGCTCAGCCGCGCGGAGAACGGGCTTTGCAAAATCGAGGTGACCGACACCGGGATAGGAATCCCGCCGGATCATATCGACCGCGTGTTTGAGCGGTTTTACCGTGTCGACAATTCCCGCTCGAAAAAAACCGGCGGGACGGGCCTGGGCCTGTCGATAGTCAAGCACATCGCGGAATACCACGGCGGCCGTGTGGAAGTCTCGAGCGTCGAGGGCGGAGACACAACTGTGACCTGCTATATCGTGGGCTGATGATATACATATGACTGTAGGGGCGATCGACCTCGATCGCCCGCTATTAAAATGTCAATTGGCCCATAGACGGGCGACCGAGGTCGGCCGCCCCTACAAAACACCAATGTTGCATTTAAAACATAAAGCGTGATATAATACGTTAAAAATGAGGAGGTGCAAAATGCCGTTTTATGATATGTACTGCCAAAAGTGCGACAAGGAATACAACATAATGGCGTCAATGTCGGACAAGACGACGCGTCAGATCCCATGCCCGGAGTGCGGGTCGCTGGAGCTGGAGACGGTTTACAAGTCCGCGCCGGCGTATATAAAAGGCGGCGAACCCGCCTGCCCGAATAGCAGCAGTGCCTGCGGGGGATGCCCTCGCGCCGGATAATGCAGTTTTTCGATAAAATATGGGCGGCCGTTAAACGGCCGCCCTTTTGTAACCCATTAAACCTTCCCAAGCGCCGCCAGAACCTTATCAGGCGTCGCCGGAGGGTCAACCCACACCCCGACGGCGTTGTGGATCGCCGTTATGACAAGGTGCGTGTTTGCAAGCGAATGACTTATCCCGCTCGCGCCGTAAACGCCGTTCGATCCGCGCGACTCGATAAACTCGCACTCAACCGGCGCGGCATCTAGCATACCAGGCTTTTTATAGTCGATCATGTTGTTGTTCAGCGGCACGCCGGTGCGCTTATCGTAGACAAAATCCTCAAGAAGCTGACAGCCTTGACTAAAATACATCACCTGGTCAATCTGGCTCTCAAGCGACGTCGGGCGGATAACAAGTCCGGGGTCGGCCGCAACGCCGAAACGCAGGATTTCGACCTCGCCAGTCTGCGTGTCAACGGCGACCTCGCAGTAAGCGGTGTTCATAACGTCGAGGATCTTGCCCATCTCGCCGGTCGTCCACACGGCAAGCGGCGGACGGCCCGTAAACGTCGCGAACAGGTTCTGCTCCGTCGCCTGATTGAGCGGCACGGCGCGGTCAGGCTCCGCTTTTACGATCACCATGCCGTCTACTATATCCAAGTCGTCCGGCGTAAGCCCCACAAACGGCCCAGGCTCAGGCGGCGGCGGGCCGAACCGAAACGGCGACGGCGGGTTCTCCGCGTACTCGATCGCCGCTTCAAGGATCTGCCGCTTGAGCTTGCTCGCGCACTCTTTCATCGCCCACGCCGACGCCGTGGTACCGTCAGACCCGCCGCCGAAAGCGCGAAATGGCTCACGGTAATCGTAGTCGATGCTGACATCCTCATATCGTATGCCAAGCTCTTCCGCGACGACCATCGCGTTGCACTCAACGGTGAACGTCCCGAACAGCGGGCCTTGCGTCGGCATATGCACAACCCCGTCGCGAAACTCAAGCTTGCACCGGTATATCGCGCCGGAGTGGCGCGGACACATCTGGTAACGAAAACTCATGCCGTGCATCCGCCCGTCGGGCAGCCGCTTCGTCCCAGACTTGTGCCAGTCCCAGTTCATCATCTTTTTCCCGGCCTCGACGCACCGTTCAAAACTCGGCACGGGGTTAACATCATCCTGCGACTCCGGGCCGTGCAGATTGAGCCGCGCGACCTCAATCGGGTCCATATCGAACTTTTCGGCGATCAGGTGTATAGCGATCGTCAGCGAATCCCAGTTAAACGGACAGTGCTGCCCGGAGACGTACATAACGCCGCGGTTTGAATCGACGATCTCCATGTGCTGATAGACGTTTTTGCACCGCAGAGTGTTATACGGCGCTTGCATCAGGTCGCCGACGTTGCCGAATCCAGAACTGCCGCGCGCGCCGCCGTCGGCGATTGAAAAGTCATCGACGGCGACGATCGTCCCGTCGTTTTTCACGCCGACTTTGATGTATATATACCGCTCTTTCATCAGAAAATCAAACGTATCCTCGCGCGTGTTCACGCAGCGGACCGGCCTGCCTGTCCGCTTTGCCAAAAGCGGCGTGATCTCCTGCGACTTGCGCAAACCCCAGTCGCAGTATTTGCCGCCCATGAAAAGCCCTTCCTGGATCGTCTTTTCCTTCGGAACGCCGTAGGTATGGCTGATCGCGTCTTTTTCGCGCACCGCACCCTCGATATACAGGTTGTCGCCCTCGCCCTGATACGCGCCGGGCGACCACCATGCGACCGAACCGGACGGGTTCGGCAAATGCGCGGCAACCGCGGGCAGATGAAGCCGGTACTCGAGAATATGATCCGCCTCTTTAAACCCGGCGTCAATATCGCCGGACGTGAGGCTGACGTAATACACATTGCCGCGTTTCGGCGGGTTCATCTCGTCCGGGTCGCGGCGGCCGAACATCGGCGGGCAGTTTTCCCCAGGCCGGACGACCGGCGCGTCTTCCCGTCTGCCCTCAAGCAGGTCGATAACGTGCGGGTATACCTCCCATTCGACTTCAAGCGCGCGCAATGCCTCATCGCAGATTTCCTCATTCTCCGCGACGACGATAACTGCGACCTCGACGCCGGCCCGGTCGGCGATGTTGTCGAGCAGGACTTTCGGCGTACCGAACGCCTCGCCAGAGCTTCGCATTTCGGCAAAAACCTCATCCTCCCACGTAAGAACGTCAACGACACCGGCAATCGCCCAGGCCTTTGACGTATCGACGCTGAGTACTTTCGCGTTCGCGTAAGGACTGCGCAAAAACTTCGCGTGAAGCATCCCGGGCATGACGTAATCGGCGCCGAATTTCGCGACGCCGGTCGCCAGCGCGTATGACAACCTGCCCGGCAGGTTCGGCGTGCCGACCACTTTGAAATTCTCCCGCAGGCCGTTTGCCCCGTCAAAATCAGGCATATGTGTGACCTCCTTTATTAATCCGTGCTAATGAGTATCGCCCTTGCATCGTCATCCCATTCGACACCAAACCCGAGAATCTCCCCAAGGTCGCGCAACATGAAGAAATTATTGCCGTCGATGTGGTACGCACGCAGGTTTGCCGGTTCACCGTCGAGCAGTATCGCCGCCCGCGTCGGCGTCGCCGTGACTGAGCCGGTAGCCGAGCCCGGCATCTCGCCGCCGACCGGGATGTACGGCGCGCCGCTTGTCAGCAGGATCGCGCTGTTCGCGGCGTCCCACTGCACATTAAACTGCGCGGCAGTGCCGTTTAGTATGTACGCAATGTCGCGGAGGCGGAAAAAGTTGTTGCCGCCGATGTGGTATGCCTGGAATGCGACGGTGTCGCCGTTGACCAAGACGGGTGATTGTGTCGGGGTTGCGGTAACAGGTGCGCGTGGCACTTCACCGGGGAGAAGTACGTTGTCCATTATGCGGATGGGGGTATAACTGGCAGAAGACCAGCCATATGAACCGTCCCCAAGCTGACCAAAGTTGTTGTTGCCCCAAGCCTATTACATTTTATCCGTCAAAGGATAACCACGCTAAACAAGGCTTCGAGAAATAAGGTAACTTCAATCACAACAACAGCGAATCAGCTACAATATATCGTTTATTCTACCACAAAATGCCTAGTAAAATCAATGCTATTTGTCGCGCTTAAATTCACATAACAGGTGTTACATTGTGCTACGCGCCAGAGCGCGGCAATAAGCAAATGACCGCATACAATAACTATCAAGACCGGGCAAGGCCGAGAGTGAAAACGCCCGGCCTTTTTTCATGCCCGAACCACAGAGAGGGGCTTGACTATGGCGGTATTCCGCATAGAGAAAACGCAGAATTATACGGTTATGAGTAACCACCACTTGCGAAATGCGACCTTGTCATTAAAGGCAAAAGGGCTATTGTCGCAGATGTTAAGTTTGCCGGACACATGGGATTACACCTTAAAAGGGTTGTCACATATCAACCGTGAGAGCGTGGAAGCCATCAGAACGGCGGTATTGGAGCTTGAAAAAGCCGGATATATATTGCGCCGTCAGAAGCGCGACGACAAAGGCAAAATGTCCAATATCGAGTACACCATTTACGAGCAGCCACAGGAACAGGACGCGCCGGAGCTTGATACTCCACCAACTTCACCGTCATGCGGTTTTCCGATAACGGATAATCCGACATCGGGAAAACCGTTATCGGGTTCTCCGACATCGGAAAATGCCATGCAATTAAATAAAGAAAGTAAAGCAATTACAGAAAAATCAATAACTAATTTATCAAGTACCGAATCTAATCCTATCCCGCCACAGACCCAAAACCCGGATAGGAAAGGAACGGAAGCGGCACAGAGTATGAGCGCATTTGATATTTACCGCGACATTATCCGGGACAACATCGAATACGACCATCTACTGGAAACCCACCCATACGACCATGAGCGAATCAATGAGATAGTAGACCTCATGCTTGAAACTATCTGCACGTCACGGGTAACAATCCGCATAGCCAGCGACGACTACCCCGCCGAACTCGTCAAAGCCAAATTCCTAAAGCTGAATTGTTTTCATATCGAATATGTCCTTGACTGTTTGCGAAACAACACAACAGACATTCGCAATATCAAGAAATATCTGCTTGCCGTCCTGTTCAATGCGCCGTCCACAATGGACAGCTACTA
>Ga0123355_10008096_pt1 | contig 15862 bp, 10 predicted proteins | sample TergutEmb28metaG_3_FD_89872 | JGI IMG/M metagenome (GOLD analysis project Ga0123355, IMG submission 89872) | Embiratermes neotenicus P1 segment gut microbial communities from Petit-Saut dam, French Guiana - Emb289 P1 | ecosystem: Host-associated > Arthropoda: Insects > Digestive system > Gut ...
AGACAGGTGGCGGACGCTTGTGAGTGCGGTAATGAACCTTCGGGTTCCGTGAAATGCGGGGAATTTCTTGACTGGCTGCAAACCAGTTAGCTTCTCAAGAAGGACTCTGCACCATGGAGTAAGGAAGTAAGTAAGTATATGTTATATGAGAAAACACCACCAGTTTGTAGATCTAAATTCAAATATCCATGCTCACAATACACGAAGAAAGATGGATATCCACATCCAATCACACAATACTGATTTATATAAGAGAAGTGTAATAAATATGGACACTATATTATATAACAAACTTCCTGGGTTCATAAAACAAATAGACAGTGATACGACCTTTAAGAAGGAATTAAAATCACTTCTGCATTTACTCAGTGGAAGAATCTGTAGCTTTTTAACTATGTAACTGCATTAGCTGTGTATCTAATTTAAGCTTTATCACACTATATATAAGCAGTTCTGAAATCATTTGTAGAATATTGTGTTCGTTGCTTTTGGACTTATCTCACTTCTCGTATAATGCAAGAAATTGACGAGTCCACAATCATATGTATGGTATTTTGGAATAATAAACTAAACTGAACTAATCTAGTTAAATAACAGCGGAATGACGATACCACATTTAGTAAGATTATGAAACTCTTTGCATCTTAATCTTCCTAGCAGAGAACTTTCTTCTTTTCTGAGGGCAGCCCTACGCAGCACCTGTTTCTCAGTAAAACGTGGACCCATTTTTAAAACCGTACGGACGGACAGACGATAATCGTAGTAAGCCCACAGGAAAGCTCTTTAATGAAAAATCCCAATTGACATGCATGTCTTTCCGTTGGCACGCGTGCTTGATGCTTTTATATAATCCACTGTTAAAGCCCATTGCACATACTTCCAGTCTTACGTGTCTTGCTTAGTTACCAGGCCTACGGCGTGTTCGGATATGTATGTAATTGTATAATCCGACGATGAAAGTTAATTGTTTTAACTTACTGATATTGCAGGGTCGCATGTAACGAAGCTGCACGTGTGTGGCAGTTACATGCGTTTGCAAGGTGTATAGACGGTTTTCTGTAAGAAAATCCGAACTGGTGGCCCCAGTGCGGGATGAACATGCAGATGGGCTGCGGCCCGTATCATGGGTTGTAATTCACGGAAACGATGAGGTGTATCCATGTGATTATGTTAGGAACACATGACGGGAAGCAGGAGCCCCGCAGAAAGAGTCGACACAATACTTTAACGAGGAAACGTGCGGGTAAGAACCTTACAATGTTAAGTTCCTGCACGTGGCCGGACAGCACTGATGATGATGTATCTGTAACTGCTATCTGTTTTGTGGTCGAAAGCTTATGTCATCAGATCATGGACCAGCTCCCCCCTGTGTTTCTTATGTGGTCTATGACGCAGTTGTACCATGTGGAACTGTATACTGTCGCCTGTCGTTCTGGCAATGCGTTTTCGTGTATCAACGGTCAGGCTTCAGTTTTTCAGATAAAATATTCTGATTAAATATGCGCAACCATTTTCAAGGAAAGAAACCCCCGCATATGGGGTTAACTGTATACCGTTAACTGTATACCGTTTCACGGTACTCATTATGTCACGAAATATATGGATCTGACGGAAGTAGTGTAAAGTACAACCAGTTTTTGTACATGATGCTAACAAAGACGTTGCTTTGGGTCCTATATTCTGTACCTAGGCCTAGTATGGATGTTAAAACTTCCCACATGACAGAAAGGAGCTCATCTTTTTACACGAGAAACATTACTGTGTTTAGGAATATAGACGATTTTCTACGGAGTGAAGTTGGTTGCTACAAAACATTTGAGTACAAATTGTAACTACGGTCTGTGTTTATTTTTAATGATGAACACATTTGTGTGTTGTTACTGTCATGATAGTGTCTTAGAAAAGTTTAATTTATGGCAAGGGCTGATTCTAATAACCAGAAAACGGTGAGTTTGGTATAGTAAATTTTGGGAAGTTAACGAATGCCATGTCGCAAAATATAAAGTGAACGTATTGAAATTCATTCGGACGAATTTCTGGCCTACATTTCAGCTTCCATCTCACTTGAGTCTTATTCTCCTCGTGGTCCGACAAGGTACATAGTAATTGTAGTAGCTGGCAGATACTCATTTTGTGTAGTTACGTTTAAAACAGTTTTAGTGCATCGTCTTGCTAGATTCGTCTTCACCGTGCACCCAGATTATTCGAGCTTGGGCGGGCTCGTCCTCTTGCTGCTGTTTGTGAGTCTCCCAAACTTTGGACGGCTTCACGAGGTCACCTCAAGAACTGCAATTCGCCCGTGCCGTGGTCTGCACTGGCTCGCCAGAGCGTAGTACCAAGGACAAACTCGTTAAGACGCACTGCCTTTTAGACGGTGTTTCCGCTCGCCCTCTGGGCTATGTGGCCGGAAGTGTGCGCGTCATAGCTTTCATTTATTTTTGCATGGACAGGTTTGCGGTTTGTAATTGCAATGGAGTGGACTGATAATGTGGTTTACGTGCCTGTGATTAGTACAAGAAACACCGAATGTTATGGGATATTGCCCCTAAGTATTACAAAGTGTAATAAAGCACTCAGAACCTTTTCCTGCTTAGGGGGGGCGTTACTCTGAAGCTATATATAATTTGTTTGATTTTAAAAATCGAGTCATAGAAATCACGTCACAATTATAACTGTAATGTAACACTGTTGGCTATTTACTGTATTTGTATACATACAAATAGAAGTACGGGTTCCATGACTTGCTCAACTAAATGTAAATCACAAGGCCCAGTCTTCGTGGTTTATTTAATTTCGCCTGTGACATCCTAAGTTTTGTATTTTGTTTTTAAAATTCTGATGTACTAGTCGTCAACGGATTTCAGTGGCTGATATCGGCTGAATGTTAAGCCACGTTAAATGTTTCATATCGAGCCTACAGATTGTGTTTTTTTTTTTTTAATTTCGATCTAGGGGGACTGCCGGGCTTCCCTCCCCCCTCCCCCTTGGGTGAGCCTCTGCACTGCAGTAAAGCGTTTTCCCGACAGACTTGCGAGGTAATTTGAAGCATCATAGTTTATTCGCAGGGTGTGTCATTAGTATGATTTCCACGTGTCCTGCAGAGTGAATAACAAGACATTCTCGGATGTGTACGTCTTCCATACAGGTCTGCAGGATGTGGTTTTTTTAATGATCATGTTCGCTTTTGCCAACAGGCCTGCTGAGCGTGCCATTTCTGTACTCGCGTTTGTTTTTACCAGCAGCCTTGAATGTCCATAACCAGACATTTGTTGAAGGCTAAGTGCTAGCACCAAGATGCCACTTCCAGACCTGTAACTACTTGTTATTAAGAGTTCTGCAAACGGTGCCATTTATACATTTCTGTTTATTTTTGTCAACAGTCCTGCAAAGTATGCAACAAGACATTTGCGAACGTCTACCGCTTGCAGCGCCACATGATAAGCCACGACGAGAGCGCTGTGTTACGGAAGTTCAAGTGTCCGGAGTGCGAGAAGGCTTTCAAATTCAAGCATCACCTCAAAGTAGGTTCTTCAGTGTTTGTTCATGCGCTGTAGTTGCATCTGCCTGAGGGGAAATTGCAAGTCTCCCAGATTTAAAACTAATTTACAGTGTATTTAATATAGCTGAAGTCATTATGATAGATAACGGGCTGCATGTCGGGGTTCGATTCCCGGCGGGAAGAGTGTTTTTGCTATTGTTATCCAGTGCACCCAGACCTACTCTGATGCTGTCCCAACATGATGCCTGTAGGTACCAGGTGTTCTTTCTGGAAGGTTAATTGTGAAGCTGGCCTCCATGTAGCTCCATGCTGTAGATCAGTGGTATTGACACTTCCTGTCCGTAACGCGAATTGGCCAGGCACATTTAACCTTGCGGCCTAAATAGTGCCAAGTACCTCATCAGTATCCCAATAAATATCCACAGTATCTCCCTTTTTATATTTTTGAACCGGTTGATGGTATGTGCCTGATGTGATGTCTCATTGTGTGTCAGTGATATCAGTACAGAAAGGAATATAGGTTGTGATCAGACTAATATTCATTTCTTTATTCATATCATTGACATGCAACAGGATGTCACATGTAATAAAGATCTGCATATTTATTGCACATTTAGAAACATATTGTATTGGCATGGTTTATTCTTGTTTATTTGTGTACTTGCCATGATTTAAGCCATCTAGTTCTCTGGATTATTTTGGTAGGTCACAGACCATCAGGAAGTTCTCTTGACCCAAGTTTAGGTTTGGAAATTCCTATTCTGGAATATTGAACTTTAAGCCTTCATGCCATCATGCTAAGGCACAGGGCCGGTGTTCCTTTTATTTTAATGATAGGCCTATATACATTGCAGAATAAATGCCTGTTTTACTGTCAATTGTTCACTGCTTTTAAGCTTAGCACATTGCAGTGGAGTGATTCCACAGCTGGTTGTACACCACTTTCAAGAAGGGTGATGGTTCCCTGCCTGTACTATTGGCTGCCACCACCACAGATCTGAAACAATTGCGTGAAATTCAATGCTATTTTATTTATTTAGATGGCTTCCCAAGTGCAGAGTGGTGACTGCAGTAACATTATCCTCATTCCTAAAATATTCCAGTGACCTGTGATTTGAATAGGAGCAATATTCAGCTTGAAACTTTGACTCAAATAATACATGCTGCAACCAGAATTTACATAATCACTTCATTCATTATATGTTATTCTTATGAAAGAGTTTAAGATTAGTTTCATTTCCCTCCATTCCTAGCCAAACTTGCAGGGATATACTTGTACTGTGAAGACATCAATTAATTGTGTATCCTGGAAATTATCCACGTTTGTGACTAACACCATCGTCTTGAAAATGGCGTAGAACCATTTGTGTTTGTTTGAAATGCATTCCCTGCTTCCCTGTGTTGCATTAAGCATGAGGTGACACAAGGTCAGTGAAATGGAGAAGTGTACTCTACTTGTCTATATGAATGTATTCAAGTGTTTAGTAAGAATTTTGTTTTCTCTTGTTTGCTTTGGATGTACTTGATTATAATGCTTTGATGTTCCCACACTTTAGAGAAATTACAGACATGTCTGTTACAACACCTTCGTCTGCCCTCATGCCATTTTCCTTCATAACTTAATTAATCCTTTGCTTAGTACACCAAGACATAAGTGCCAGTATCTGAAATGTGAGATCTGAAGTTCTGACGGCAGTGACCAGTAAGTGGAAGCTTGCTTCCATGCTGCTCTGCTCTGCCCTGCATGACTTAATCTTCTACCCTGAAGATGGACACAGTATGTTTTTTGCAACCTGGTAAATTTCCATGACATTGCATAACACAGTAATCTTCAAACAAACATACAAACATGTCCTTGTCTATACATTGTAATGTATCTTTCTTATGGAGTATTAATTTGAAAACAAATCTTAGTGAAGCTTTCACAGATATGAGCAATTGGTTAGAATACAGTACATTCAGTTCAGTCCCACCTCTACAGACTGCTTCTATATTTGATGTTTCAGTGGCAATTACTTTATATTACAGTATTCGTTTTTGGGCATTCTGTTTGTATGTAAACGGACAAAGCAGGCATGTTTGTGGGTTGTTTATTTGACTTTTCCTTATTATAAAGTCTTATTACCCGAAACCCAAAATTCAGTATTTTGTGGTGTGTTTGAAAGACACATGTCCATGCATGCAGAAGAGCTCAAAGTATGAATCATGGGGAGAATTTATGAATGAGCCCAGTTGCTGGTGCCTTGTGCTTTTGTAGCTGACATTGTATTTGTAGATAATATATGTTTGTTCTTTTAAAGGATGTGCAGCAAGGTATTAAAGATTGTTTATTTTCTGTAAGGTAAACATAGGCCATGTGTGATGGAAATAAACCATTTGTTCTAATGCTAGCCACCCAATGAATTCAGTTGCATGGGCTTGACCTTATATTCTGTTCCCAGGAGTGGGATGCTTCTTGCAACTTGAAAAATGAGGTCATGTATGCAGAATCGTGAGACCATTTTTGTTGAACATGAGAGTATAAGCAATTGAATTAAAATCTGTCCCCATTTTCCCCATTACTGGTACCATGCACTTTAAATGCAGTATTTATTCTCAGTATTTTTTCTTATACTACAAGAAATATATTATTTGCATTATTGTTTATGTATGTGAGCTTTACTCCACTGTGTGCCATAACTAGGCTCACAAAAAATTACCATGCAAGTCTCCTGTGGCCACAGATGTGAGTTATGTTAAACACATGAAAAGTCTCCTTGTGTAAAAGCATGCTGGGCTTGTAATTGTTTGTCATTTGGAATGCATCTAAAGTGTGGAATCCTTGGATTTTTGGAGACACAGTTCTGACTAGTCACCATGACCTTGATAACATTGATTGTGAAAGCAGTTCTTTAATTCGTTTACTCAAAAATCTGGGGTAGAAATTTCAGCTAACATGACCTATGGAACAGGAAATTGTCTCAAACTATGAATTGTAATTTTGGGCCTCAGAGACATTCAGAACCAACGATTTCACACTTCAGTATGTCGGGGAGACTATGAATGCATGTCAGCTATATAAAATAAATGTGACAGGGCTCAGAGGAAGCTCATAATAATGTCATGCATTGTCAAAGAGGTAGTTGAATCGACAGTTTATCCTCTAGGGGTGGTAAATTTTAGCCCATTATTTTATTACTTTTACGTATGTTTTTATTATCCTTTTCACAGTTCATGCTTACATGTTGCTGAAAATGGGAATACAATTATTATAAGAGCTGTTGATAACTGGAATCATTGTTTGGACTTTTACCATTATCCATGTTTGAAAGGGAAGTAAGAACACTATATTTTGGTAACATGACCAGTCCCCATCCTTTAGTAAAGAAATAGTGTAACACATACTTTGTTGGGCCCTTTAGACAAAGCTATTCTAAACCTGTGGGAAACACACATCACTTTATTTCATGAGGAAGATGCACGGTCAAACAACTATCACTTGAGGTAGTGTGATGTATGCCTAATATCTGGTAACATGAACAGAATGTAATAGAAATTTCACAAAAAATGTGTCATTGTGCATGCAATTGTCATTTGGAATCCTACAGAAATGTATTACATAACCAGTATAAACCCATTATTCAGCACTTGTTTGAAAACTGTAGCAGTTGATAATTTGATTGGCTAAGTGCGTAATCACACAACTTTCCTCTCAGGATATCATATAGTGGCCTGTGTTCGGAATGCCCCTATAATAGTTGGCAGCCTTGAAAAATCATTCAGCAAGCCAGAAGAGCACTTCTGATGTGTCATTACATTAGAACAAGAAGGCAGTCCAAATACAACGAAGAGAGAACTGTCTCAGATAGTTCTTCAGACCAACAGGTTATGTTCACAGACATGGGAAGTTCATTTAGGCATTTATCTCAGAAGGAGAAAATATTTCCTGCCTGGAATTTAACACGATTAAATTCCAAGTAGAATAACTGCTTGGTAACATCTGCTTCTGAATCAATTTTGTACTGAATCTATAAAAAAACATATCTTTTCAAAAAGTGAGAAAGTCCATTTTTAGAATGGTCTGAATTTTGCTTTGTTGTATCCACATTCTAAGCTGGTGGTATGTGCATTTGAGTGTTTTCCAAAATGGCTGCTTCATTGGGTGTGAAGTTAATATGGAAAATTGGATGTTCCTGTAAACCCCACAGTGTATGCAGTTGGCTATCATCTTACTACACCTTGCCTGGAGCCATGCATGAGATACTTGATCCATTAGTTGTGAATCTGCGTCTTTTATGAGAGAAATTCACAACACTGGTGAAATCATGCAACATTCAAAGTCCAGATACTTTAGTAAGTTTTGATTTGATGATTCTATTAGCAACATGCCTGTCAAGGAAGCCCTAGACATTTTTGGGAATGTGCCTCACAATGATCATTTAGTGGCAAAACGATCTGTGTTGTAGGTCAAAGCCATCATGGATTTATTAGAACTTTGAGGGCTATATACTTCAGGGTGACAGTATGTTGTTCCAACCAAAGAGGAACTGGCTATGAAGGCTTCCTGCCTCCAGTTGCCAGTAACATATACATGGAACGTTTTGAGGAATTTGCTCATGACACTGAAACACAAAATAACATTGTGACTCTAATATAGATGACTCATTTGTGGTGTCAATGATAGCTAACAGGATTTTTGCAATTATATCAATATGTGGCAGTTTACCATGGAAATGGGCAGCAGTATACATTTTTGGACATTGTGGTCAGCAGGAAAGGAATTCCACTGGCCACAAATGTTTACAGGAGAGCTGCTCACACTGGCCACAGTTTTAGCTTCCACTCTGTCTACCCCATGTCTAAAAAAGGGGAGTCTTTCAGTGCTTACATAATGGAGATATTATCATATGACAAGAACATCAGGACATGTTGAATGCAGTTGATAACCTCAGACGTGATCTTCAACTCAGCACTTGTCTCTGACAAGTGACTGATTCAGTTCACATCAGTTCTATGAAAAGTAGTCTCTGAAGAAGCAGGAAAGTTCCTTGATTCGGTTTTTATAACCTGTGTAACAGGAATTTCTAAGAAGTGTAAACACATCAGGGAACGTTACAACATAGAACAGCCTTCAAAACAAAGTGTACTCTTAGGAGTTTGCTCTTAAGAACCAGACCAAAAGAAAACCCACAACAGACATCATTCCATGCATATAGCATTCCATGTGAATGTAGGAGAAGCTATGCTAGTTAAACAGATAGAATGCTAGCTGTGTGGCTGTAGGAACAAAGGCAAAATTTGAAAGAGGGTCATATGGAAAAAATCTGAATTGAATCTAGCACGCTTATTAACAGGGTCATCAGACAGGTTGGATTGAAACCAAGATTCTCTAAATTGAAAATAGTAGTGGATATAGGAAATAAAAATTGGTTTATACAACCTGTTTGTTAAATCCTGCCAGCCAGTCTAGTTCAGAAATTTCACCCATTTGGATCCCCCTGATCAACAAAGAGGTTATTAAGTAATGATATTCTACGTTTTTGGTAGTTTCAGTTTTGCATCATAGATTGTTCTAGCAGTAGGTAAATTTGGCACTGGAGTTACATGGTGGGGGAGGTGGGGTTGCATTCTTGAAATGGTGCCGTTTAATTTGACTTTGTTGTCTGTTGTGGTTATAGGTCTCAATAGCCACTAACACAGCTTTTATGATAATTTCTGTTAACTGTTGTTCACTTTACCACATGTTGGATGTTGCTAATTAACAGTAATGTGGGTTGCCCTGAACCTGTAGTGTACCTTGAACCTTTTGGATGCAATGGAGTACATGTTTCACTAACTTTTTGTGTGGGGAGCAGGCCCCACTACTCTCCCTGATCAGTGTGTTTAGGTTTTTTAAACTTTATTTTAAATATGGATAATGGAGAAAATCCACACACCATCAGAATCATGTAGAACTGTATCTTGATGGCTGTTTTGGTTTGACTTTCAGAGTATGAAAACTGGAATTTGCTATGAAAACTGGAAATAATATAGCTGTATGGTTGAACAATGCCCATTTGGTGGCACTTTCTTCATAATTTGCTGTTTGTGCTGAATGGTTAACCTGATGGAGGTTGATCTTTGTTTCATGTCAGACATTTGGGACCTGTAGAATGTTCTGTCAAGTGGCTGTATTTAGGCTGGCTGATATAAGCAATACTGATTTCAGAACTTTAGAACAAAGTTGTGACATTTGGAGAGCACATACGTGATCCATATCTCTTAGGCACAGCTTGATACTAGTTGCATAGTTCTGTTTTCTGACCTTCGACCTGTACCATTAAATCCTGATTCTTGGTGTCCCTCATTATCTGCACACTGTTAAGAGAACAGTCAGGCTGATATTTTTCATACCAGAGGTAGTGGTGTTTCTAACCAAAAAATGACAAATTTCCTTTGTGTTAGAATCTGTCTCTTACTTGAAGATGCCCCCTGTATTTAATGTCTGGTGTAATTACCCAGAGGTAGTGTAGTCAACATCAGGTTCGAGACCAGGGGTGAGTGAAGTACAGCACAGTTGTTGAAAGTTAACCCTTTCCCCTCCCTAACACTCCAAAGCGCTCGGGATTTAAAAGTCCCCTCCCCGTCTAAACGCTCTAAAGCGTTTCTGGTTTAGTACGTAAATTTAAATGTCCCGTGAAAAAACTCGGCTCTTCTGCCCAGGCACTAGCGATTTGAACGGAACGGGGAAAGGGTTAACCGATGGTCCCTAGTGATTTAAGGTATTATTAGTAATATGCCTGTCTATCAGTTTGTGTATAGTAATTGTTGGGACATAATGTGAAAATATTGTAATAACAGTACATGATGAAGTAAATAAGCAGAATTTCTTATTTTGATGAAAATGCATGTTTTGTGTTTTTTTAATGAATGAATTTGCTGTGTTCATCAACTCAATCCATAATAGGGTATGAGAAAGTCGAGTATGTCCTCCATGTTTTATTTAAATCATGCATTCATGTCCTGAAAACATAATCATAGTTGATATTCTGTTTTAATTAGTTGCCAGTAATAATATGTTTATGGCTATTTATACCTTCAGAGTATATTTAGTTCAAGTAATTTATAAATATTTTATAAATTTCTAAGTGCATTGTTTTTCTCATGAGACTTCCTTGCCTGCAGTTGCTTTGAGATGCAGGGAGATAATTTGATAATTTTTGCCAGGACATGGCTCACTGTGTTGGTTTTACTCTGTGAGCTTGTCCAATGAGGGATACTGCAGACTTGAGTTGCTGGCCCACTTACAGTACCTACTTTATGTTTTCATCATTATTAATTGTGTCTGTATGGAACATAATCCATGCACTTGGGTACACCTGTAGAATGTGAGACCAGACCAACAATAATTGCAGGACATGTCCTGAAGATAGTCAGGGTTGACTGTTCTGAACATCTTTGTGTATCTCAGATAAGAAGAGTTTTTGAATTGTCACTGTTGAAGGCAGTGAGTTTAAAGCACCATTCTGACTAGGTAAATGTATCTATCGTTAATCAAGACAGACTACTATGAGCAACTTGTGGCTTGTCAAAAACTCACCAGGGACTTCGGACAGTGAGATATCTAACTATAGCTGTTCCTTAACAGTTTTGGACTAATATGACATTTTGATTAATAGATTCATGCAATGAAATATTCTCATGAAAGAATATTGCCTACATATGCTGAATATTATTTATATGTGTATTGTGAGTGGGCATTTAAAAAGTTGAGTGTGTTGAAACAGTTGCTGTTTTTGTTATTGAGTGCGATTGGGAGTCCTGTGCTTCAATATGCTTTGCAGTGTATGAGTATGTCACCATTGCTGTTGTGAATGATGAATGTGTGTTGCTTTAATTTTGTTTTTTGTTGTTGCTGCTATTGCATGCTTTTGTTTGTTATGTTATTTAGCAAGTTGTGTTTTGTGCCTGCCTGTCTGCATAAATTCACTTTGCTCACGGGAGATTACATCACGAGGCCGCATGCTGAAAATGGGGAGATTTACCCATGTGAGTGCATGAATTGTTACATTTTGTTGCCTGCATTTGCTGCTAGTAATTGTGACAGTGTGATAAATTTCAAAAGATATTTGCTGAACAGTTACTCGTTTGTTGAAGGAGGTTGCAGAAAATACTGGTAAGCCTTATTGTGATGAGTGCAGTAGTTTACAGATTTATATGAATTTTACATCTGTTAACCATGCAAACTTTTGTGTTGTTCACAAAAACCCACAACCGAAGTAAAAACTAGTCTTAAATTTATACACTTCTTTCAACAGGTAAAAAGATTCAGTAAGTATGAAAGGAAGCCCCTGATTTGCGAAAGATTGTACTTAACGCCTATCTGTATGTACAGACATAGTTGTCTGCCTGATATTATAATTCAGTTATGTGAATGTTACTTCATTATGTGAACCATTCTTAACAACCTGCAGCATCGTACATTGTATGAAAAACATTTCAGGGAATGTTGTGCACTGCAGGCCTGCTTTCAATATCAGCAGAACAGTTTCCTTGACTTCCTTATCCTCAACTAATTGAACTCATTTCACACCATTTCCAATAAAGAATGGTGTGCCAGAATTTACAATGTTGTCTTTTGAGTGGAAACATTGCAGTATCTGATTTGTAGTTACAGACATTTTAGGGGAACATGTTGCTATTTTTCCTATAAAATCTGCCACTTTTCTAACTTGGCTAACTTCTGCTCTGAAGATGAAAGCACCATGTTCATCTTAAACATCGGCAACCACCACTCAGACTACACGATGTCACATCTCAGAAGACTTCAGTCTAAATTTATAGCATCAGCACTGTGTTGTAACTATTAAAGCAGAACTTTTTTAATCGTACTAATGTAACTATCATAATATACAACAATTGATAGAGTGATTGTTATTTCCCCCTTTTTTTTAAAATTTTTCAATAATTCCATGCTAATCATCAGGGGATTCCATTATGTTTCATTCGGTTTCTCTTTATTTCTGCCTGACTTTGTTGTATTGTATTATAAGAAACTGAATTTAAGTTATGAATAAAATACATACAAATGAACTCTCTGAATGTATCCTGTTTATAAGATGTGGACTTAATGGATTTTTAATGAGTTAAGGTTTATGCGACTTATTTTACAAGCATCTAAAAAGACCTAATATTGCAGAATTGTTATATACAGGTAGTGTACTCAAACTGTTGATATTTGAAGAGGATGAGATTTGTACAACACATATTTCAGTTCTGACTAACAAGATCAGTTAATGGTATTTCACTGCTACTATAATTGTTTATTACGGCAGCGCAGTGGAAACTTTGTATAAGAGGCCAGATGCGGAAGCATGGAAACACTGGGGACTAAACATTGGACACTTAACTAATACAGTGTGATGCAAATAAATAAAAACTTGTTTCAAGCTTAGCTATTTTAGAATATTTCCTGTTGTTGAGAACACATGGTCAATTGGTGTAACATACATTTGAGACTTTATATCTAGCACTCAGGAACACACGCTCAGTTTCCACACTCGTGTATTTTATTCAAGAAGAAAGTTATAGTGAAGAGCGTTATATTATGTAATTTGACTGAATAATTTATAATTTATCCAAATTCCATAATTTCACTTTGTTCAGAAGATTGATGTCAGAGTTCTGTCGTAATTAATGAACATCATATCCATACAATGTATTGACTAACATTGACATGTATGACGCTTGATCTTCATTTTGTACACCTCTGCACTGCTTTGTGTTGGAAAAACTTAACATGGCTCTTTTACTTCTCACAGGAGCATATACGGATTCATAGTGGAGAGAAGCCATTTGAATGTGCCAATTGCGGCAAGAGATTCTCCCACTCAGGATCGTACTCGAGTCACATGACCTCCAAGAAGTGCCTCGTTATGAACCTCAAAGTGGGCCGCGGAGGTCGTGGTGGGCCCAATTCCCTCCTAGATAAATGTCCACCTCACCACAGGGGTGCAGGTCCTGCATCCAAACGTTCCCTAACAAATAACAGTCCTTTAAATAGTAATACATCCAATGCTGCAACAAATTCCAGTGTAAACAATAACTCTTTTCCACCAATGCTTCCCAAGTATGGTGATGCCTTCCTCTCTGCAGTCACTCCTCGGGTGCCTTCAAGGTATCCCACTTCAACATCACATACATCACACCCTCACCCTGCAGCTCCCAGTTTACATCCTTTCTATATGGCTGTAGCCCCTACAATGCACCTAAATCCACACCCCAACTCAGGGATCAACCCTTATAAACTTCCTCCAACTCTTAGTCATCTCCTGGAACACCTGAATGCTTCTTCACCTCATCAACCAAGAATTTCTAGTGCTGAGGATGACAAGAAAATGGAAGAAGTAGTGGAAGAGGAGAAAGAGAATGAAATAGGAAATGATACCCAAAACCAGGAGAAAAAAGATAATGGAGGTAAAGGAATTTAATTCAGTGGTTCTCAGATTTTAATATTCACTAAGATTATAATTTGGAGTAGATTGCTGTGATAAAAGTTCCACAATACAAGGTAACTGCTTGCAGTATAGTACTGTTTGGTTACTCAGAGAAAGACAATCATCAGTTACATAATAATAATTAAAACTTTCAGACCATCTTTGTGTTACCCCATGGTGAGTACTGTCAAAGAGACTGGTTTTACTAGGATTATAAATTTGAAATGGTATGTCTTCATTGATGTTCTGTGCTACTGTTCTATAAGCTCTGTAGCATAATTAAACAGCATGTGCTGGGAATATACTGCAAAATGGTATTGTAACTGGTGAATCAGTAATATTGCAGTGGAAAAGGTAACACAACATTATGTGTGTAATGGATTTTTAATTGCAGACGTCTTCACTCCACTTCTTTCACGAAATTGTTTCCTTGTAGTACATAGAGGTTATATGCAGACTAAGCCAAAACACTGTCCTTCTGCTGTGCACAAACAGTGCCAATTGCCATGTTTCATGCTTAGTTGGCTGCAGTCATAGTGGAAGTGCAACAAATTTATGTATGTACAGTACAGGAGATTCCATGAAAGCTCCCAATTCCTTTGGGTATATTCTAAACACCTGAACAGACTGTGTCTCACACAGTAGCTGTTCTTTGAATATACAGGACACGTCAAGGCACATTTTTTCTGTGGGTTCTTTTTGATTTTGTAGATTCATTGAGTTAAAATATCCCCACAAGAATTAATCACACTGAATAATGCTGGGAGAACATGATAGTCAAATACCATGATTATTGACCATTTCACTGAACTCTCTATTCAAGATCTTCATGCGATGTCCATTTGTGTGCATAGTTGCCAAATTCTGTTGTGAAATGTTCATGGGTTTTCTTCATCTGTCTGCTGCCTTTACTTCAACATACCAGTTGGCCCAGACTGTTCAACACTTCATACCAATAGGCATGCCCATTGAATGCGTGTGGTACCATTGTCAGTAGCCATTTGTCAAGTCACAACTTGCTTCCTGCTGATGTTTTATGTTATATTTTGTACAGTGATCTCATTCTAATGTAGGAAGTCCTACTTCTTGTCAGAAATTAAGACTAAAATTAACACATTTGTCAGATTTTGTCTGCAGGAGACTGCATCAAGACATGGGAAACTGATTTATCTGTATAGGATAATTGTTCTTGTAATATATGTAGCCAGACATATGCTACCTACTCAGCAGAATAGATTTCCTTCATTATCACAATACAGGGTAGTCCTTTGTTATCACAACTGTGCCCTGAAACTGCTACTGTTTGGGTGTAAAGCAGAGCTGCCTACTGTCTTTTGACTGCTCTGCCCTTAAGTTTCATGGGTTATTGTGGCATTGAATATTTTGCATAAGATAAGTGATTCAGTTCTGTTCAGTATGTAGAGTACTCAGTCATTCTATGGTCAAGACTCCACCATGGTGCTTAAGATATCCAATAAACAAGGTGTCAGAAATAATATTGCCCCTTGGAAGTGAGTAGAGCAATGTTTTGGAGGTAGGTGATGTGAAATCAGCTGTACTGATTTTAATCTTGGTTTTTCTGAGTCCCGTCATAAATACTCAACCACTATTTCCACATAATGATCATCACCCTTCCAGGTTGCTGCATGGCATAGGTTGTCCAAGAAGAAAAACTTTTCTGCTTGAACATGATTCTTGAAGATGGGTCATACTTGTATGCTCTGTCCCAAAATATTGGTAACAAATAAACCTATGTTGCACAGCAACCCAGAAGAGCAAAGATCTTATATACACCACTAAAAAAACCTGGAATATCACTTCTCTAAATAAGTTTTGAAATCCTTTTTTATTTATCATTCTTGAAAGTATACACATCTTGTTTCATTAGTATGTACACTCTACATTTGAA
>Ga0123355_10008097_pt1 | contig 15861 bp, 13 predicted proteins | sample TergutEmb28metaG_3_FD_89872 | JGI IMG/M metagenome (GOLD analysis project Ga0123355, IMG submission 89872) | Embiratermes neotenicus P1 segment gut microbial communities from Petit-Saut dam, French Guiana - Emb289 P1 | ecosystem: Host-associated > Arthropoda: Insects > Digestive system > Gut ...
GGGGGGGGAGGGGGGGGGTTAAAAATATTATTAAAAAAAAAAAAAAAAATCTTAATAATAAAAAAAGGAGGTTTTTTGCGAAAAAAAAAAAAAACCCCCCCCCCCCCCCATTATACTATTTAGCAGTCGGCAAATAAGAAATAACCCAAATATAACCTTTTCTCAACAATTGAGTCATTTTGACATTTCTCGCAATGATTTTGTGATTTTTTTAAGTAATTTATTGAAAAGATTTCCGTATGGGAATTTTAATATGTCGGCGGCGACATTAAAGCCGTGAAGGAGGTTTTTATGAAAAAAACAAAATTTATAGGCTTTTTGGCAATTTTTACGCTAATTAGCCTTACAATGATTGCTTGCGACGCTGACGAATGTGCGCATATTTGGGGACGTGATGTGATAACAGAGCCAACTTGTACAACAGGTGGGTTTACAACGCAAACTTGTTCAATGTGTCTGGGAAGAAGGCAGATAAATCCGACATCTGCTTCTGCTACACATCATATTTGGGGAAGAGGTGAGATAACAGAGCCAACTTGTTCAGCAGACGGATTCACAACTCAAACGTGTACAATGTGTCCCGAAACAAGGCAGATAGACCCGACATCTGCTACGGGCGAGCATATTTGGGGAAACGATGTTGTAACGCCACCAACTTGTTTAGATGGGTTTACAACGCAAACTTGTATATCGTGCCCCGAAACAAGGCAAATAACCCCGACTACTGCTGTTCGTACGCCTAACTGGGATTGGGCAACTCATACTGCAGGCAGTGGGCTAAGAGAATGTCAGTACCCTGGGTGTACTGCAACAGCAGGAATCGGCGACATAGGTCCTGAAGGCGGAGTAATTTTTTATGTCAGAGAGGCAGGATTTACCTTTTTCCAAGATGCGGCAGACACAACAGGTGCAACACGCCACTATCTTGAAGCCTCTCCGGCAAATTTAGGAGATTTCTCATGGGCAATTTCATTTGTACTAATTCCGGGATTATCACAAAATGCAGATGACCCAACAGACTGGGCAATTGGCAGGGGTATGAAAAATACGGAAATCATAATTGCGCACGGTATCGCAAACAGCCATACGACAGGTGCTGCTACTGCTGCCCGAGGATTGGGTGCAGATTGGTTTTTACCCAGTAGAAACGAATTAGATGCGCTCTTTCAAAACAGAGCTGCTGTTGGCAATTTGGGGACTCCATGGTTTTGGTCTTCTTCGCAGGGCAGCCCTCATCACGCGTGGGGTCAGAATTTCCCTAATGGGAGTCAGTCCGCCAGCGGCAAGAATGGCTTCGGGGCCGTCCGCGCGGTTCGGGCTTTTTAACAAAAAGTGTAGATTGCCAACATGATTGTTTCAGCCTCATGGCAGAGGGCGCAGAGTAGAGGTTTGAAACAATCATGTTGAGCACGCACGTAGCACAAACATAGGCAGTCGGGGCGGCGGAGTCTGATCGGAAAAACATCTTTGGGACTCCCCGCCAGAGAGACTCGCAAGAGGCTCGGAGGCGGATTCCCCCAAAGTTTTTCCGAGCAGACGCTGCTGCCCCGCCTGTCGTATAATTGTAATACAGCAGTCCCATTGCGTACGATGTCTTTCTATTTGAGCTTCAACACTGATTTATCATAATCCTCAGGCGGAATAAATCCCAAAAGTTGCATACAAGTTGCCGCAACAGAGCTTATTCCCAAGCCGTCATTCAAACTGCCTTCAGTCGGAGTATTAGTATATTCGCCTTTATATTCGGGATCGTAGACGATACAAGGAACAGGGTTAAGACTGTGGCTTGTTTTTGCTTTTGGCGTTCCGTCTTCTTTTAGTAAAACAGTGCCTGTTTTTTTATCGTGCTCAAACATATCATCGCTGTTGCCGTGATCGGAAGTTAAGAGCATAACAGCGCCGGCTTTTTCTACGGCTTTGACAAGCCTGCCAATTTGAATGTCCATAGCTTCCATCGAGCATACAACAGCTTGATAAATCCCGGTGTGGCCGACCATGTCGCCGTTGGGATAGTTCAGCCTGATAAAATCGTACTTGCCGCTTTCAATCGCAGTTATAACTTGATCTGTTATTTCTGCGCACTTCATCCAGGGACGCTGTTCAAAGGGAACCACATCGCTTTTTATTTCGATGTAGTCTTCGAGTTTTTCGTCAAACTTGCCGCTGCGGTTTCCGTTAAAAAAGTAAGTAACGTGTCCGTATTTTTGCGTTTCGGAAATTGCCAGCGTTTTTGTTCCGCTTGCGGCAAGCCACTCGCCCATCGTGTTGTCGATAGACGGCGGGCTTACAAGGTAGCGTTTAGGAACGTGAAGGTCGCCGTCATACTCCATCATGCCGGCGTAACAAACGGCAGGTCGGCGTTTTCTGTCAAACTTGTCAAAGCCGTCTTCTTCGAACGCCGCTGTCATTTCCAGCGCACGGTCGCCTCGAAAGTTGAAGTAGACGACAGAGTCGCCGTCTTCGATTGTTCCGATTGGTTTTCCGTTATCGGAATCGACTATTACAAATTCTTTTAAATCTTGATCGATGATTCCCGGGATTTCTTTGCGGTAAGTTTCCACAGCTTCCCTTGCGGAAGCAAAATGACGAGCTTCTCCCAAAACATGAGTGTGCCAGCCACGCTCTACCATTGCCCAGTCTGCGCCGTAACGATCCATTGTTATCCACATTCGCCCGCCGCCTGAGGCGATTTTGGCATCGAAGTTATCATCGTTTTGCTGTTTAAGAAATTCCTCAAATGGATCGATGTATTCAAATGCGCTAGTTTCGCCGACATCACGTCCGTCAAAAAGCGTGTGAATCCGTACACATTTTACGCCTTCTTGTTTTGCCTGAACAATCATCGCTTTTAAATGATCAAGGTGACTGTGAACATTGCCGTCAGAAAAAAGCCCGATAAAGTGTAAAACGCTTTCGTGTTTTGCGCCGGAGTTTCCTTCGCTATTAGGTTTTGTAACATTTGAAATTATTTCTTTCCATGCACTGCCTTCAAACATCGCTCTTGTTTCGATTGATGTTGATACCAAAGCAGCGCCTTGGTTAAAAACCCGCCCGCAGCCCATTGCGTTGTGTCCGACTTCGCTGTTGCCCATATCGTCGTCGGATGGCAGCCCTACAGCGGTTCCATGCGCTTTTAATTTGGTGTGAGGGCATTTTTCTTTAAGTGAGGCGAGATTGAACATTTTTGAATCGGCAGCGGCATCGCCTTTTTCGTATTTTCCGTAACCAACGCCGTCCATGATTACTAGTACCACAGGCCCGCGCCGTCCTTTCCATTCAGGGTTCTTTTTAAGAGCTTCCATTTGTTTTTCTCCTTGTAAACGAGGCTTTTCAACACTATACAAAAAAAACATGAAAAAAACAATTGATGCACAGTGTCAATGCGATATGTTGACAATATTTTAGTAAATCGCCATAGTTTTAAAATATAAAATTAAACAGAAGAGGTATATTTTGGGATTTTTGGGACTTTCGCTGCTTTTTGTGGGGATTACGCTTGTATCAAATGGATTAAACAGGTTTTTAAAAATTGATGGAAAGTCCACGGCATTTATGAACCTTTTTACAGGTTCTATACTGTTCATTGGCAATATTATAATGCTGGCAAAAGCCGGCGATATAATGCAATATCAAAATGTCGCTTCAGGTTTTTTATTTGGTATCACATACCTTTTTATCGCCGCAAATTATCTGTTCAAACTTGATTTACGGCCTTTTGGATTATACTCATTATTTGTGGCAATTTATGCGATAATTATGGCAATTTCTTCATATACGGTTGATATTCGCTTCACATTATTATGGGGTGCTTGGGCAGCTTTATGGCTGGAAGGTTTTTTGGAATTGGTATTAAAAATTAAACTGGAAAAAATATTTCCATATCTAAGTATTTTTATAGGATTATTTGCGGCATTTATTCCGGCAATATTAATGCTTACAGATAAATGGTAAAAGTTTAACATCCAAGCTTTTTAAACCTCAGTCCCCCCCGTTTAGATCATAATCAGAAAGTTTTCTGATAAGCGTCTTTCGTCCTATGTCGAGCGTGGTTGCGGCTTTACTCTTGTTTCCCTTGCAATAAGAAAGCGTTTCCTGAATAATTGTTTTTTCACATTCAGCCATGTTCGAGCCTAACTTGATGGTTATCCAGCCATCATCAGAAACAGATCTGAAAGCAGGCGGCAGATCATCAACTGTTATTACATCTGATTGACACATAACAACGGCGCTTTCGATACAATTGCGTAATTCACGGATATTGCCGGGCCAATCGTAGGCATACAGGCGTGAACGTACTTTTTCGTGTATTGCGTTGATTGATTTGCCGTTTTCGGAAGCGAACTCTTTTAAAAATGCGGCGGCTAAGAGAGGAATATCGTCTTTTCTTTCACGCAGGGGCGGCATATGGATATTCACTACATTCAGGCGGAAATACAAATCTTCACGGAAATTGCCTTTTTCTATTTCCGCTTTTAGATCTTTATTTGTAGCCGCAATTATACGCACATCAACTTCTATGGTTTTTTCGCCGCCTACTCTTTCAAATTTCTTTTCCTGCAAAACTCTTAGTAGTTTTATTTGTATATTTTGATCGATTTCTCCGATTTCATCAAGAAAGAGAGTTCCGCCGGAAGCGAGCTCAAAGCGGCCTTTTCGTTGTGCCACAGCGCCGGTAAACGCACCCTTTTCATGCCCAAACAGCTCGCTTTCCAAAAGCGAAGCGGAAAGAGCGGCGCAATGCAGTTTTACAAGCGGCATGGTTTTTCGTGTTGAAAGTTCATGAATTGCATCAGCGACCAGCTCTTTTCCAACGCCTGATTCTCCTGTTATCAAAATTGACGCTTTTGTAGCGGCTGCCTTTTTTATTGTGTCAAATATATCACGCAAACTGCGTGAATTGCCAATAATTGATTTAAATTGTTTTTTGCTTTCAAGCTCTTCAGCCATACGCCGGTGCTGAATATACAATTCTCTTGTATGCAGTGCACGTTTTATTTTTAATGAAAGATGATCAATATCTACCGGCTTTGAAAGAAAATCCCAAGCTCCCTGACGCATAGCGGTTACGGCAATATCAATTGTGCCGTGCCCCGTCAGAATTATAATCGGAAATCCGGGCGAAGCTGCGAGAATACGCTTCATCAATTCTTCTCCGCTCAAACCCGGCATTTTTAAATCTGTTATGACAAGATCTATATCTTCATTATTAAAGATTTCCCATCCTTCGTCGCCATTCTCGGCGCAAGTTACATTGTAACCGTCTTCACGCAGATGTTCCGCAAGACCTTCGCGGATATTTTTTTCATCGTCAATTACAAGAAGGTGTAAATTCAATTTGTTCCTCCATTTATACGCCGTCGTTATACGCGATTAACTTGATTTCTTTCTGCGGTACGGGCAGAATAATTCTAAATTCCGAACCTTTTTTTGGTTTGGAAATTACAGTTATCTCGCCTTTATGCTCTCTTATAATTTTAAATACTTGAGTAAGCCCTAAACCTGTTCCGTTTTCCTTTGTGGAAAAATACGGTTCAAATATTTTGTCACAGTGTTCTTTTTTTATGCCAATGCCTGTATCACAAACAGATATTTTTATTTCATTGTCAGCAAAATGAGTTGTTATTGTCAAGACACCTCCGTCAGGCATAGCGGCTTTTGCATTTGTAATAAGATTGAGTATCGCTTGTTTCATATAACGTTCATCCATAAGAAAATCAGGCACATTTTTGTCCAGTTCCAGCCTGCATAATATATTGGATTGCTCAAGTTCTATACATACAAAATCCGTTAACTGAGATATTATTTGATTTATACCGCATATTCGCAGTTCAAGATTCATAGGTCTTACAGCAAAAAGAAAATCAACAACAATGCGGTTTAATCTGTCTACTTCTTCATTTAATACATTAAAGTATTTTTCAGTTTTTTTCTCAGTATCATCGGGAATCCGGTTTTTCTTTGCCAAAGATTTCTGCAAAAGCTGAAGGTGTATCGAAATAGAAGCCAAAGGATTTTTTATTTCATGGGCAACACCTGCCGCTAAAGTTGTCAAACTTGCCAAATTTTCAGCCCTGCGAAGACGTGACTGTTCTTTTCGCTTTTCGGTAATATCCTCGATATAAATCAGAGAACCTTTCACCCGCCCGTCCTGAACAAGAGGCACAATGTTTACAGAAAGCAGCTTGCTCTGTCCTTTGTGTATGATGTCGATTTCTTTACCCGAGACTTTGTCTTTGCTTAAAACAATTTTGTTTAAATATTCGGAAAGTTTATCGTCTAATATTGACGATGACAAACGCAGACCTTCCGAATAATTCAGCGGAAGCATTCGTTTGGCGCATTTATTAACCAAAACCAATCTGTGATAATTGTCACAAACAAGTATCCCGACATTTATTGAATCTGATACGGTTTCAAGAAGGCTTATCTTGTTTACGGCGGATATTAAAAGTTTATGATGTTGATCAATGTTAAGTTTATCCAGTTTTTTTAACGCCCGCCGGAAAAAAGCAACCATATCACCCCGCTTCAGCCGCTTTTTTTATATTGTAAAACAACGCTTCCAGAGCGATATTCACATTTATTTTTAAAATTTCAACTGCTGCGGCTGTCTCATTAAAATGTTTTTTTATTAAATTATTATATACTATAAATTGCGGATTTTCGTTTGAACGCACCGCATCGTTTATCATTTCAAGGCATATTTTCAAGAAACCTGAAAATGAATCTTTTTCGAATCCTCCGCTCTGCGAAATAATTGCTTTAATAACTGCCGAGCTGTTTAAAGAAGGCTCTGTTCTCAGAACGCCCGCCGCTGGTGTCAGATTATTTTCAAGTAATTTAAAATATTGATAAGCCTCTTTTTTGCCTTTATTTTTCATCGAATAATTGATAATGCCCGCCATTGAAACAACCAGATAAGCGGCAAGCGGGTACAGTTTTTCCGTACTCTGAGGAGCAAATGATTCAAGGTATGCGGTTAATCTTGAATTTTGCGATTGAAGCACATCTTCGTTTATCGAATCCCTAAACACAAGGCGGATAACTTCTTTCTCGGATTTAACATCTCTTTTGAAAAAACGATATTGCCTTAACCTTGAAAGAATTGTAGGGATAATTTCTTCCCGCCTTTGGGCAGTTAATATAATACTCACAGTAGAAGGCGGCTCTTCAAGCAATTTTAAAAGAGCGTTATGCGCTTCGTTTCTCATGTTTTGCGCATTTTCAATTATAAATGTTTTATGCTTTCCGTTAGGTGTAATGTTACACCACATTGACGCCCGCCTGATACGATCAATCGGAATTGTCGAGCCTAATTTGCCTTCTTTTTCCAGAACAAGAGCGTCATTTTCCAGAGATACACATAATTTTTCAAGTTTGCCTTTATCGGGATTTTCGGCATTAAAAGCCAAAAATTCATTTAGTTTTTCATCAAATGACTGTAAAGCTGTCATAATTTTTTTTAAATTAGGATCATCTTCCAGCAAAAACGGAGAAAAACGGAGCTGCAGCTTGCGAAGAGAACGATAAAATAAAAGTTTTACGCTGGAAACAGTATGATTGCGCAAAAAAGCGGATTTACAAGCAGTTATTTCTGCCGAAAAAGAGCGATTCCCTAAAATTAAAATATCGTCATGAAGTAAATATCGATGTTTTTCGCAGGAAGAACATGAACATTTCCACTCAGCTTTCTGTTCACAGGAAAGAACACGAGCTAGCTCCAAAGAAGAACTGCCTTTGCCTGAATTGGGCGGGCCGTAAAACAGCATAGAAGGCGCATTTTGCCCTGACAAAATATCATTTTTTAGCTGAAGAACCGCATTTTGATCAATTATGTTTTCAAACATAGATAATGTTTTCTACTCCTCCGGTTATCAACGGCAATAAAAGATTAGCAAAAAAACTATTCTTTAAAAGCTCGGAAGAATCAAACAAGGGCTGTATACTCAGCACAAATAATATAAGACCTGTTAACACAATTCCTTCGGCAAATCCAAATATTAATCCTAAAAACTTATCAACTCCGCCAAGAGCCAGCCCATGCACAACCCCTTTTAACAGCATTTCCAGAATTTTAACAAGTATAAAAACCACTAAAAACAAAGCAATAAACGCAATTACTTCCGGCACAATTTCTAATTCAGGCCAAAAATTGTCTCTTAAAAAATCAGCTCCGCTATTAAAAAAAAGCAAAGATGCCATAAGCCCAAACACCAAAGCTGCCATTGACGATACTTCGCTGATAAGCCCTTTGAGAAAACATCTAATCATTAAAAGAAGAATCAATAAGATGAACACTACATCCAAAACATTCATGTTTGCGGTTTCTCCCCTAAAATATTTTGTTTTAAAACTGCCGCAATCTGCCTCGCTCCGCCGCATTTTCCGGCACACGCAGAAAGCTCCGCCATTGCCTTTTTCTTTTCAGGGTCAGCTTCAAGTTTATTCACAACAGCCATTAAATCATCCGCGTCGGGATTTTCACCTAACACTAAAGCTGCGCCTGTTTTTTTGAAATATTCAGCGTTTTCAATCTGATCGCCTCTTGTCCCCAAACCTCTTAAAGGTATAAGTATCATGGGTTTTCCCAAGACCGCCCATTCCCAAATTCCGGCTCCGCTTCTGCCGACAATAATGTCCGCCGCCGCTATCACATGATGCATTTCTTCCTTAATGTATGGATAAGGTTTGTATCTGTCCGAAGCCGGAATATCCCATGAAAGGTTAGGCCCTGTTTGATGTGCCACAATAAAGGTTTCGGTTAAAGCAGGTAAAGCGGCTCGGATTAGCTCATTTATTTCAGCCGCTCCCTGACTGCCGCCAAGAACCAGAATAATTTTGTCGTTTTGTTTTTCGGACAAGCCCAAAAAGGTTCTGCCCTCAGCAAAATCCGCATTAAAAAAACAAGGACGTACAGGATTGCCTGTTGTTATCACCCGATTATGAATATTTTTGTTAAAAAAACGTTTGGTATCTTCGTATGCGGTAAATATTTTGCCTCCAGTTTTTAATACAAAACGAGTATTTATTTTTGTAGCAAGACCGGGGCTAAAATCGGATTCGTGAGTAAAGACAGGAATGTCAAGGGACGCCGCAGCCGCACAAGGAGGAACGCTTACAAAGCCGCCTTTTGAAAAAACCAACACCGCTTTTTGTTTTTTAAGAATTCTTCGTGCGGCAAAAAATCCGCCGATAATCCTGAATACATCAATAAAGTTTTTAAAAGAAAAATAACGCCTGAGTTTTCCCGAAGGAATGCCAAAAAATTCAATCCCCGCACTTTCTACCAGCGCTCGATCCATCCCGATAGAAGAACCAATCCAAAAAATTCTCGCGTTTGAGTCTTTAAGCACATTTTTTAACTCTGAAGCTACTGCCAGACCGGGGTAAATATGCCCCCCGGTACCGCCGCCAGTAAACGCGATATTAATCATGTGAGTATTATACAATATTGTTTAGTTTTTCGCCAGCTCAGCAACGCTCGTTACTAATCCCGCTAAATTTTGTATTTCTGACGGAATTATGATCTTGGTAGCCTGACCATCGGCTACTTTCTGGAGAGCTTCAAGGCTTTTTAGTTTTATCAGAGCTGCGTCGGCGTTTACATCTTTTATCATGCCAAGACCATCGGCTGTCGCTTTTTGAATATTGAGGATCGCCTGAGCTTGACCTTCGGCTTCACGGATAGCAGCTTCCTTTGCGGCTTCTGCCTGCAGAATAACAGCGGCTTTTTCCGCCTCTGCTTTAAGAATCGCTGACGCTTTTTGCCCTTCCGCTACAAGGATTGCCGATTGTTTTTCGCCTTCTGCTTTGAGAATTGATTCACGTCTTTCACGCTCGGCTCTCATTTGTTTTTCCATCGCTTCCTGAATACTTCTTGGAGGAGTTATGCTTCTTACTTCAACACGGTTAACCTTTATGCCCCAAGGGTCTGTGGCTTCATCAAGAACGATACGCATACGGTTATTGATCATGTCACGGCTTGTCAAAGTTTCGTCTAACTCAAGCTCTCCGATAATACTGCGTAGAGTAGTAATTGTAAGGTTTTCGATGGCGCTCATCGGGTTACATACACCGTAAGTGAAGAGCTTTGGATCAGTAACTTGATGATACAACACTGTATCGATCATCATTGTAACATTATCTTTTGTTATCACCGGCTGGGGAGCAAAATCCGCAACCTGCTCTTTGAGCGTTACACGAGCGGCAACTCTGTCGATAAACGGTATTTTTACATGAATACCTGTCCCCCATGTCCCGAAGTAAGCGCCAAGACGTTCAAGTATAAAAGCGTTCGATTGAGAAACAATCCTGACATTGGCAATAACCACTATCAGAATAAATCCGATTAATCCTATAAGTAATTCGGTTAACATAAAAACTCCTTAATATCTATTCTTTTATTTGTTCTTGTTTTGCCTCTGTTGACAAATTTTTAACTATTGCCTGTACTCCTTCGAATCGCATAACTTCACATTTTGTTTTTTCTTCCAAAGTAGAGCCGTCTTCTGTTCGTGCAGTCCATATCTGGCCGTTTAATTTTATTTCGCCTCTTTCAAATTCTGCGATTTTTTTTATTACAAGAGCGTGTTTTCCTACAAGGCTGTCAATATTTGTTTTTTCTTTCCCCGTCTTGAATTTCTTTATTGCCAGAGGGCGGGTAAAAATAAGAAAAATCGAAGAAAGCCCAAGGAAGATCAATGCCTGAAATTCAAACGCAAGAGTTGGAATAAAAGAAAGAAAAATTGTAATGACTCCCGCCAGCGCAAACCAAATTGTTGTAAGGCCGTAAGTCATTGCTTCGATAAGAACAAATAAAATGACAAGACCAAGCCAAATCCAATGAGGAGAAATGCCGCCAATATCGAATAAAAGGAACATATAACAACTCTATATTGGATTTATGCTGATGTCAAGGGACTACCCGAAGAGTTGGTTACTTTTGGACATCGCCCTCTGCGGTTGCTATTTATACATTTGTCATGCAGGGCGACCAGCAATTACTTGACACTGTTTCTTCTAAATAATAATATTTCTTAACGAGGAGATTTTTATGAAAAAAACAAAGTTTATAGGTTTCTTGGCTATTTTTACGGTAATCAGCTTTACAATGATTGCTTGCGATGCTGACGAATGTGAGCATATTTTTGGAAGTGATTTTGTAACTCCGCCAACTTGTTTACTGGGGGGATTTACAACACAAACATGTACAAGATGCCCGCAAACAAGGCGGATAAATCTGACGCCTGCTTTTGGCGGGCAGCATATTTTTGGAAACGATGTTGTAACGCCGCCAACTTGTTTGGATGGGTTTACAACGCAAACGTGTACAAGGTGTCCCGAGACAAGGCAGATAAATCCGACACCTGCTATAGGCGAGCATATTTGGGGAAGTGATGTTGTAACGCCGCCAACTTGCGGAGTAGGCGGGTTTACAACTCAAACGTGTACAACCTGCTCCGAGACAAGACAGATAAATCAGACACTTGCTACAGGAATGCATACTTGGGGAAATGATGTTGTAACGCCGCCAACTTGTTTCGACGGGTTTACAACACAAACGTGTACAAGGTGCTCCGAGACAAGGCAGATAAATCAGACACCTGCTGAGCATAACTGGGGAAATGATGTTGTAACGCCGCCAAATTGTTCAGATGGGTTTACAACGCAAACGTGTACAATCTGCCACGGGACAAGACAAATAGCTCCGACACCTGGTATAGGTCATATATGGAATTGGGGTACTTTTGTTGCAGGCAGCGGGCTGAGAGAATGTCAGCGCTCCGAGTGTACTGATACAGCAGGAGTTGGCGATACTGGCTCTGGAGGTGGAATAATTTTTTATGTCAGAGAATCAGGATTTACCTTTTTCCAAAATGCGGCAGACACAACAGGTGTAACACGCCACTACCTTGAAGCCAGCCCGGCAAATTTGGGAAATCATCAATGGGCAGGTTTAGGTGGACACACTGTACTGATTCCGAGATTATCACAAGATCAAAGTGACCCTACAGACTGGGCAATCGGCAGAGGTATGAAAAATACGCAAATCATAATTGCGCATGGCATTGAAAACAGTTATACGACAGATGCTGCTACTGCTGCCCAAGGATTGGGTGAAGGTTGGTTTTTACCCAGTAGAAACGAATTAAATGCGCTCTGGCAAAACAGAGCTGTTGTTGATAATTTGGAGGAAGTAGGCTGGTTTTGGTCTTCTTCGCAGCTCAACTCTCTTCACGCATGGGTTCAGAGTTTTCTTAATGGCAGTCAGGACGACTTCGCCCAAAAGACTAACAATTTTGTTGCCGTCCGCGCGGTTCGGGCTTTTTAACACAGGTGTAGATTGCCAACATGATTGTTTCAGCCTCATGGCAGAGAGTGTAGAACAAAGGTTTGAAACAATCATGTTGCAAATGTATTCATGTTGTTTTGTAGACAACACGCACGCAGTACAATCATAGACAGTCGGGACGGCGGAGACTGATCGGAAAAACATCTTTGGGACTCCCCGCCAGAGAGACCTCAAAGAGGGCTCGGAGGCGGATTCCCCCAAAGTTTTTCCGAGCAGACGCCGCCGCCCCGCCTGTCGTATAATTGTAAATTTTCCTTCACGCCCCTATTGACATTTTTTTCCAAAAATGATATTTTATTATTAGTTTAACATTCTATAGAAAAAGGGCTCCGAAAAGAGACCCTTTTTTTTGTACTAAAGATTTGAGTCAAAAGGGCAGAACAATGCGGCAAGCCGATAAAAGTGCAAAAGGGACAAAGGGTACAAAACGGGCAAAAGGGGCAACTGAGGCGAAAGGTACAAAAGTGGCAGAGGGTGCGAAGGGTGCAAACATTGCCAACAATGTTGTCGGCATTGAAAATCAGGAGATTGCTTCTTTGCGCCAATCTTTGGAAGAAGTCCTTGAAGGGTTGAAATTCAGTCTTGTTGAGTTGACTGTCTCCAAGCACAGAGGAAGCGTGCAAATTCGGGCGGTCATTTACAACGGAGAGGCGGTAGGCACGGATGACTGTTCAAAGGTTCATCGAGCTATTATGCCAAGATTGGAACTTGCCTTTCCTCAGCAGGATATCTACCTTGAGGTTTCTTCGCCGGGGATAAACAGACTCATTAAAAACAATACTGAGTTTCAGTATTATTTGGGCAAGAATATGCGGTGTTACCGCACAGACATTTCGGATTGGACGGCAGGTATTTTAGAAAGTGCCGATGAAACTGGAATTGTGTTAACTATAAAAGAAGGTACTAATACCGCTCAGGCTTTAAGACTTGAGTTTGATACTATAGCGAAGGCAAAACTTGATTGTTAATCAAAGTAATAGCCGGTTTGCGCAGGAGGTAAAAATTGGGAACTGATATGACACAAGCTATTCGTCAGATTACTCAGGAGCGTGGTATTTCCATGGACTTGATTATGAAGACAATCGAAGATACTTTAATAGCCGCTTATAAACATCGTTTCGGTCATGCCGACAACGCCGTAGTCCAGTTTGACGAAGATAACATGGAAGTTTCTATATTCGCAAAGAAAAAAGTAGTAGAACAAGACGGTGTCTACGATCCTGTCATCGAAATAGATCTTGGCGAAGCAAAAGAATTAAATCAAGAGGCCGAAGAAGGCGATGAAATACTTGTAGAAGTCGATCCAAAAGAATTTGATCGTATCGCCGTCCAAAGCGCAAAACAAAAAGCGCACCAGTCGATTAGAGATATACAAAAAGACACGCTCTATTCCGAATACAAAGACAAAGAAGGCGAAATCATCATTGGTTATTATCAGCGTGAACGAAACGGTACTATCTACGTTGACCTCGGCAAAATGGAAGGAGTACTTCCCAAAAAGTATCAATCTCCGCGCGAAATCTATCATGCAAACGACAGAATCAAAGCTCTGATAGCCGAAGTAAAAAAAGAATCTTCAGGGCTTCAGATTGTGCTTTCAAGGACTCACCCCGAATTTGTACGGGCAATTTTTGAACTTGAAGTCCCGGAAATATACGACAAAACAATCGAGATTCACAAGATTGTCCGTGAGCCGGGCTTTCGCACAAAACTTGCCGTTTATTCAAACCGTGAAGATGTCGATCCTGTCGGCGCTTGTGTCGGCTTAAAAGGCGCTCGTATTCAAGCGGTTATTAAGGAACTTGAAGGTGAAAAGATCGACATTCTTAAATACGATCCAGATCCAAGAAAGTTTATAAAAAATGCTTTGTCCCCCGCCGAAGTGCGTGATGTTATAATCATGGATGAAGGCAAACATCAGGCATTGGCGATTGTAAACGATTCTATGTTATCGCTTGCCATCGGAAAACAAGGACTCAATGTACGCCTTGCCAACCGTCTTGTAGACTGGAATATCGATGTGAAAACAGAATCGCAATTTGCGGAAATGGACATCGCCGCAGAATCACGCCGTGCGGTTTCCGAACTTTTTGGAGAAACCGAAAACTACGACGAAGAATTCTCCCGTATCAGCGAGCTGCCCGGTGTGGACAGCCGCATTGCTGAAATGCTGCTTGATAGCGGTATCGACTTCATCGAAGATTTCCTCAGCCTAAGTCAGGAAGAGCTTGAAAGCAAAGGATTGACATCTGAAGAACTCGATTCATTACGCAAATTAATCGAAGAATGGGTAGAAATTGTCGAAGACGATGAAAACGATGAAGATGATATTTACGACGAGGATCAGGATGAACCTTCTGCCTCAGATGATGACGATGAAGAAGATGAAGAAGAACAGGCTCCTGAAGAATATGAATGTCCCGAATGTGGAGCAAAAATAACTGTGGAAATGACCACTTGCCCATCATGCGGCATTGGGTTAAGTTTTGAGTACGAAGAAGAGGAGCAATAGAAAGGAAAATATGGCGGAAGAAACCGAAAAGACTAACAAACCAAAAGCTCAGCTAATTAAGCAATCACAGATCGAATCTGGCAGCCAATCAGCAAAAAATATGTCAGAACAGGCTGAACATCGAAAAGTAAAAATTAAATTAAAGAAACCTTCCGCTCCCTCACAGGGCGTGGTTGCTCCAAAAAAAGTTCAGCCAAAAATTGTTGTCAGTGCTTCTTCCAAAAAACCTGAGCCTGAACAAACGGAAAAAAAACCGCCGCAGGAAACTTCGGGAAGTCCACGGGAAGTTCCCGAAGTAACAAACACTCCAAAACCCAACTCTTTCGCAATCGCTCAACGTCCTGCCGCTGCGGCGGGAAAAGTAGGCGGCAGAATGGTGGGGCAGAACTCGGGGCCTCGCCCAAACAGGTCAGGTCCGCCTCGCCATCAAAATAATAGACCCGGCCACGAAGGCGGGCAAAATAGAGGCGGAGGCGGTTTTGGCCAACGCCCTCCTCATGGAGGAGGCGGTTCAAAGCCGGGATTTGGGCAAAGACAGGGGCAAGGTTTTACTCCGAGACAAGGCTTTACTCCCAAGCCCGGTTTTACTCCCAAACCGGGGTTTACTCCTAAACCCGGTTTTACTCCCAAACCGGGATTTACTCCCAGAGCGGGGCAAAACAAACCCGGTGGTTTTGGCGGCTTTCAACGTCCAACGGGGAATCGCCCGGGATCGGGAGCCGCTCCTGCTCCTATGCCGGAAGGCAAAGGTCCGGCAAAACGAAAGTTTGCGGCAAAAAAAACTGTTTACAATCGCAAAGAAAAAGAACTCGAAATGGAGGAAAAACTTCTCCAGACAAAGAAAAAAATTACTCATATTGCCAATCCTATACCTAAATCTATCGAGATAATGGAAGTTGTTTCGGTTTCAGAATTAGCAAAAAAAATGAACTTAAAAGCTTCTGATTTAATTCAAAAGCTGATGAACATGGGGCAGATGGTTACCATCAATCAGCAA
>Ga0123355_10008098_pt1 | contig 15861 bp, 19 predicted proteins | sample TergutEmb28metaG_3_FD_89872 | JGI IMG/M metagenome (GOLD analysis project Ga0123355, IMG submission 89872) | Embiratermes neotenicus P1 segment gut microbial communities from Petit-Saut dam, French Guiana - Emb289 P1 | ecosystem: Host-associated > Arthropoda: Insects > Digestive system > Gut ...
AATTCCCTTATTAGTGTATCTAAATTATACACTGGAAAAACCCAGTTTGTCAAGGGGCAGAATACACGCTGAGAGGATGGAACTATTGATGCAAAATACAGACAAGACAATGGAAAAAATCGTCGCCCTGTGTAAGGGGCGCGGGTTTGTTTACCCCGGGAGCGAGATCTACGGCGGCCTGGCGAATACTTGGGATTACGGCCCCCTGGGTGTAGAACTGAAGAACAACGTCAAGGCGGCCTGGTGGAAAAAATTTGTCCAGGAGAGCCCGTATAACGTAGGGCTGGACGCCGCCATTCTGATGAACCGGGAGGTCTGGGTGGCCTCGGGCCATGTGGTCAACTTTAACGATCCCCTTGTGGACTGCAAATCCTGTAAAATGCGCCACCGGGCCGATAAAATGATCGAAGATTTCAACGCCGAACAGGAGATCACCGGCGTTCTCGTCGAGGCCATGGATAACGAGCAACTGACCGCCTATATGGCGGAAAAAAATATCCCCTGTCCCAACTGCGGCAAGCGGGATTTTACGCCCATCCGCAAGTTCAACATGATGTTCAAGACCTTCCAAGGGGTCAACGAGGACTCCGCCGCCGAGGTCTATCTCCGCCCGGAGACGGCCCAGGGCATCTTCGTCAACTTTAAGAACGTCCAGCGCACCACCCGGCGGAAGATCCCCTTCGGCATCGCCCAGGTGGGCAAAAGCTTCCGCAACGAGATCACGCCGGGGCAATTCACCTTCCGTACCCGGGAATTTGAGCAGATGGAGCTCCAGTTCTTCTGCAAACCGGGGACAGATTTAGAATGGTTCTCCTACTGGAGAGAGTTTTGCCATCAATGGCTCTTGGGCCTCTCCATCAGGCCGGAAAATCTCCAGCTCCGGGATCACGCAGCGGAGGAACTGAGCCACTACTCCAAAGCCACCACGGACTTTGAGTTCCTATTCCCCTTCGGCTGGGGCGAGCTCTGGGGCATCGCCGACCGCACAGACTTTGACCTCACCGCCCACCAGAACGCCAGCGGTGAAAACATGGAATATTTCGACCAGGAGGCCAATGAGCGGTATATCCCCTACGTCATCGAGCCCTCTCTGGGCGCCGACCGGGTCACCCTGGCCTTCCTTGTGGACGCCTATGACGAGGAAGTGGTGGACGAAGAAAAGGGCGATGTCCGGGTCGTCATGCGGTTCCACCCGGCCTTGGCGCCTATCAAGTGTGCGGTATTGCCCCTGTCAAAGAAACTGGGCGAGGGCGCTCAGGCGATCTATCAAGACCTCCAGAAGCACTTTATGGCGGAATATGACGACGCCGGCTCCATCGGCAAGCGCTACCGCCGCCAGGACGAGATCGGCACCCCTCTCTGCGTGACCTACGACTTCGACAGCCTAGAAGACGGCTGCGTCACCGTCCGCCACCGGGACAGCATGGAGCAAGAGCGGATCAAGATCGACGAACTGCGGGAGTATATCGCCAATGTGATTGCGTATTAGGAGGTGCAGGTATTTCAGGCGCCGCAGCAACATGGAAAATATTGGATAGAGTTTGTGGAGGAGCATATACTGGAGGGGTGCTTGCAGAAATACTGGATAGAATTGAGGGTACTCCCAGGTGCAATTGCTGTTAAAAGGGAGAGGGACTATCATTATGAAGAGAAAAAAATATATAAATATTTTTCTGTGTACTAATATTTTTGCGTTTGCATTTGCGATAGGTGCATTTGATAGGTTTTTTGACACTCCCTTCATTAGCTTATTATTTTCTTTGAGTGCAGGGCTTCTTTTCGGAAGTTTTTTAGGAATTGTTGTCGCTATGGCAAACCACCTTCAACCTCAAAAAGGGCAAGACGTAAAAAAGAAAAATTGCAGGTTGAAAAAGAACGTTACATTCATCCTTTTTATGGGGAATCTTTTCGTATGCTTACTTCTCTTAACCATGTTTTCCAGCTTTTTTGATAATACCTCTGCTCTGCTTGTCTGTATAGGTCTTTCTATTATTCTAGGATCATTTTTCTGGGTTGGATTAGATGCAACAATGTATTTGAGGTCGAAAAAAGAGCAGGATACTGATGAAGTGTTAAGCGGTGAGGAACCTACAGACGAAAAGCAGGTCGTAGAAAAGACAGTGCTTGTTGATGATATTCAAGATTGTCGGCAATCAGATCTGCACCACACAGACCCTGTATAACGCAACACAGCGGGCGGCCAATGGCCGCCCGTCTTTTTTTCAAAAAATATAAAATTTTTTTAAAAAAGGCTTTACAAACAAAAAGGCATATGCTATACTCGGAATCAGTAATAAGAATTATTATTGATTTTAGACAACGGAGCGGCCCCCATGAAAACCAGAAACTACAGTCAAAAGCGAGAGGCCATTTTGGCTAAGATTCGCTCTACCAAGAGCCATCCGACGGCTGAATGGGTCTATCAAGAGCTAAAGGACACATACCCCGATTTGAGCTTGGGCACGGTGTACCGAAATATCGGCGTCTTTAAAGACGATGGGGTCATCTGCACGGTCGCCACCGTGGCCGGGCAGGAACGGATTGACGGGAACGTGGACCCCCACGGACACTTCGTCTGCCGGGCTTGCCGGGCAGTCATCGACATCGACGCACCTACGGAGCACTTGGAAATGGAATCGTATCTGGAAAAATCCCAGGGATTTCAGGTAGAGCGGGTCGATTTGACGGCCTATGGTACCTGTAAAACCTGTTTAGAGCACAGCGCATAAAAGTTTCTCTGTGTTTCCCCCGCCCACGGCGGCGGAAATACAGGGTAATAAAAAATTATTTTACAAGAAACGGAGAAAATCACCATGAAAAAATTTGTCTGTAAAGTCTGCGGTTATATCCACGAGGGAGACGCCCCTCCCGCACAGTGCCCCCTATGTAAGGTCGGCTCTGACAAGTTCGCCGAAGTAGTCGGTGAGATGAACTACGCCACGGAGCACGAATTGGGCGCCGGTGCAAAAGACAAGGTAGAACTCGACGTATATCAGGGCTTGGTAGAAAACTTTAACGGCGAGTGCGCCGAGGTGGGCATGTATCTGGCCATGAGCCGGGTGGCCGACAGAGAGGGCTACCCAGAGGTTGCCGAGGCGTTCAAGCGCTATGCTTTTGAAGAGGCAGAGCACGCCGCCAAATTTGCCGAGCTCTTGGGCGAGTGTCTGACGGACAGTACCAAAAAGAACCTCCAACTGAGAGCAGATGCCGAAAAAGGTGCGTGCAACGGAAAGTTCGAGCTGGCCAAACGTGCCAAACAACTGGGCTACGACGCTATCCACGACACAGTCCATGAGATGGCAAAAGACGAAGCCCGCCACGGCTGCGGATTCAGCGGCCTATTGAAGCGGCATTTCTAAACATCCCCAGCGGGATACAATACTTTCTACAAAAGCGAAACGATCTGGCAAAGGCCAGATCGTTTTGTTTTTTACTCTGCTACCAAACCCGGACGATCAGCTCGTCGGTATGTCCTCCCGCCGTGACTGTGACAATCGTCTGACCGGCGCCCCTGGCCTCCAATTCGATCTCTCGCAGATTGTCGGCATTGACGGTGAAATTCACCACCGTGGGGTTTGCCGTCTCCCAATGAATATCGACATCGGCGTCAACGGGAAACACATTGGCCCAGACATCCAGGGTATCCCCAATGCGAAGGGTCATCTCGTTGACATTGTTTTGCTGAAACCGCCAACTGATTGCCACAGAGGTCACAGGCGCTTGCGGTGCAGGGGGTTCGGTTGGGATCGGCGTGGGTTCGCCCGGTCCCTCCTCGCCGTTTTCTCCAGGTTCTCCACTTTCACCGTTTCCGCCGTTTTCATTGTTGGACTCTTCCGGTCTGTTGGCCTCTGTGGTCGTCCCGCCGGCGGCTGAGGACGGCTCCGCCGGGTCGCCGCTCAAGTCTAAGGTGATCATGCTGATGACTGTAATCAAAATGGCCAGCAGAAGAAGGCTGCGAATAATCAGCCTCGCCATAGGAGGAGAGACGCTGGCGAGCATCTTACCCATACGAGCTCTGGGCGCACCGCAGTAGGGACATTGACTTTTGAGCGCAGAAAAACTCCGGTCACATCGGTTACATTTTACTCTGGGAACAATGGACATGAGGCTCCCTCGCCCCGTGTAAAAAACACGGCCGCCGTTTTTCCGGCAAACGGCGCAGCCAGATTTATCTGAAACACAACTTGTGAGTTATACTACATTGTACAGCAACCGACAAAATTCGTCAAGAAAGAAGCGTGGATTCACATGATTTTCCTAATACGCATACAAAACAGTGCCAGCCGTCCTCTTCGTACCGCTCCCGGATATCAAACCCACTCGCACAGAGCGCTGCTTCGACCTCTCCCTCCCGGCCGTCTATGATGCCGGAGGCGACGAAAGATCCGCCGGGGGCCAGCCAGGGGGCGGTGATGCCGGATAGGGCAATGATGACATCGGCTACAATATTGGCCAGGATTAAATCATATTGCCCTTGATTGATGTGCCGGCGCAGAGGCCCTTCCGCCAACACATCGCCTGTCAGAGAGGTGATATGCCGTTCGTCCAAGCCGTTTTGAGCCCCGTTTTCCCGGATCACACCGGGGGCTTTGGGGTCGATGTCGCAAGCTGTGGCGTGTCCGGCGCCCAAAAGCAGGGCGGCGATGGATAAAATTCCGCTGCCCGCACCCAAATCCAGCACCCGTTGCCCGGGGCGCACCAGCCGCTCAATTGCCCCGAGGCAGAGCTTAGTAGTGGGATGAGAACCCGTGCCGAAGAGCAGTCCGGGGTCGATATATAACGGCACCCGAGGGGCCGGATCAACTGTCTCCCACCGGGGGACGATGAGAAGCCGCTGGCCCACAGGCAAAGGGCGAAAATATTGCTTCCAGTTGTTGGCCCAGTCCTCCTCTTGTACGCACCTTGCGACAATGGGCCGGGAGAGGGCGCTTTGCAGGGCGGCCAGTTGGGCTTGGCCCTCCGGCGTGTCCTCCAGATAGAATGTCACCCGGCTCACCCCCGCCATGGCGGTGCGCAAGTCCTCGTCCACGTAGTCCCAATAGGCTTTGTGAGTTTCTAGAAATTGCAAAAAATCCGTCTCGTCCTGGATAATCAGGTCGGTGATTCCGTGTGCGTCCAGCTCTGCCGTGACCGGATCCATTTGGCCTGCTGGAATGTCAATGGTCAGCTCCAGCCATTGTGTCATGGCGAACCCTCTTCATCCTGAAGCTCTCCGTAGAGCTCTCTGTATATTTCCATATACCGGTTCACCCGGGGGACGTAGTACCGTGTTTCGGAAAAGGGGATGGTGTGCAGGGTTCTCCCGTCTGCGCTGTACTGCTCGTCCTGGAGCCAGTTCCCCACATTACCCATCCCGGCGTTGTAGGCGGCCAGGGCCGTGTCCTGTTCCTCGAACATATTTAAGAGCAACCGCAAATAATACGTCCCCATGCGGATGTTATAGGCCGGGTTGTAGAGATCGTCTACATGGAAATTGATCCCCATTCGATCCGCCGCCAGCCACTCGGCGGTGTTCGGCATGATCTGCATCAGCCCCCTGGCCCCCACGGGGCTGACGGCGTCGGAGATAAAACTGCTCTCCGCCCGGATGAGCCCCATGACGAGATAGGGGTCTAACTCGCGGAGTTCGCTGTATCTGTAGATCAATTCCTCGTATTCCAGGGGAAATAAAAACGGGTTCAAAAACTCCGGCTGATCTGCGCCGGGCCAGAAGAGGAGGACTCCAATTAAAATAACGGCGATCAGCGTTATGGCGATCATGGTGATAAAAAATGCGGGCAGAAAACGGCCTTTTCCCCGCTTTCCGGATTGACCTGGTAGGTTTGGCATAAAAGACTCCCAATGGTTTAAGATACGTCTAGTATAGCGCAATATCCGGCAAAAGACAAGGGAGGGGCTGGATTGGAGTTTTCTTATTCTAAAATATTTTTATAACCAAATGTCACAAAAAGACCCAGGCGCTTGTTATAATGGTAGGTGTACACCAAAGGAAAAGGGGGAGGAGTATGTGTGAGACTACTCTGGGCGCACGCTTTGCCGCAGGCGGCGAACCGGAATTGGAAGAAGTTGTGCATACCTATGGAGAAAAACTGCTTCGATATGCGACCTCTATTTTGTGCAGCTATCAGGATGCAGAAGATATTGTACAGCAGGTATTTCTCGTCGCCTATGAAAAGCGCAGTACATTTGACGGCGGACACCTATCTGCATGGCTGCATAAAATCACGTATCGCCGCTGTTTGAACCAGTTGAAAAAGCGAAAATTTCTCTTTTTTGCCGACATGGGAAACATAGGCGTGAAAGCGGTGGATCCCTTTGCAGACCTCGCCGTCAGCGATGGAATCCTGGACGCATTGGGGCAACTTTCTCCAGAGGACCGGGCGCTGGTGTTTGGCCGGATTATGGACGGGCAGACCTACGAAACCCTATCCCATATCTTCGAGCGCTCTCCTGCAGTTTTGCGCAAGCGGTATGAGCGGGCAAAAAAGAAGCTGGCGGGCTATTTAAACGCCGAGGGGATTTTGAGAAAGGAGCTTATATGATGAATCATTTTGACAGAGAAGAACGGCAGATTCACGCCGCACTTTCAAAAATAGAAGTGGATTCCGAACGCCTGGCAGAGCGTGTAAAGCGCCGATTTGACGAGCCCCCTCTGACCTATGCGCCACGCCGGAGAAAAGGAGGCTCTCTGCTGGCTGCGGCGTTGGCGATACTCTTTGTATCCGCCGCCGCACTGACCATCGGCCTGGGCAGAGATGCGCTATCCCCTGTCGAACCTGAACCGCTCACACCAAACGTAATAGAGACACCTGATCCACTCATAAACTATGCCGAAGATCAGGGCATTCGTATAACGGTAACAGGCACAGAACGGCTTGATGACCGGACAATTTTTTATCTATCGGTCCAAGATGTGAGCGGCGAGAACCGCTTGACGGCGCAGACGAGTTTTATGGACGGCTTTCGTATCTGGACGATGGACGGAGCTTCACTCAGCCATAGTTCACAACGAAGCCTGCGCTATTTTGATGAGAGCACCAACACGGCGTATTTCGAGTTTCATATCTGGGCTGACGTCCCGCTTCCAGATCGTCTAAAAATTGGCACTTCCCTTGTTTTCTTTTACACACACTCGTTCTTTTATGAGCCGATGGAATTTTCCCTCGCCGGGTTGCCGGAACTGGAGACGATTTCCCTTGCGCAGGACTATTATATGTGGACTGGCCTGTCCCTCACACAGGCCGATCCTGAATCCCTGCAGATTACCCGCCCGGTGCGCACACAGACACCTATGCCGCACGGAGACCCACGTCAATGGATTTCAAACATGGGCATCGTAGACGGCCAGTTCCGTGTGCAATATGGAGGCTGTTATGTAACAAGAAATGAAGGTCTCGGGCCTGGAGACGCAACCTTTGCATTGATTTCGCCGTCTGGCGAGAGCATTTATCCCATCTGGGGAGTATCGTTTGTTCTGGACGGAAACCTTGATTTAATCCCCTCTCATCACCATGAGCGCCATGTTCTGCCAACCTATAGGTTTGAAGAACATTCCTTTGACCTAGACTTGGATCTTTTGCCCTACTACACGCTGGCTTATACCGGTCATGGGGCGCTGGGCATATCCGGCGACTGGCGCATTTGGGTGGAGTTGCCTGAAACGGAAACCCCCGCCCCAGAAGAGACGCCGCCTGATGAATCTGTGCGGGCGGACGTGCTCACCGCTCGAAACGTGCAAGTGAGTGAGCGGACTCACGAGGATGCCGCCCAAACGGAAATCGTCATCTCTACTGACCTGCCCCTGCAAAACTTTCACTTTGTTGCGATGGAGTTCGGACTGGAGGGAGACCGGGATTTTATGTGGGCCACCAGTTTGTACGCCCTGGAGGAACTCACAGCAGAGGAACCCTTTGTTGTGACCTGGATGGACCATAGTACCCTGCCGGAGCGGGGCATTGTATTCTTAGATGAGGATTACGGAGGGGATCGATTTTTTTACATTACACGGAGCAGCTATGACGGTGCGCTCCTCTTGGTGGAATCAAAGAGCGGCATGTTTCGCTCCCCCCGTACCCAGGTGACAGGGCTGTTAGAGGATCCCAACCGTTCTTGGGAGTCTATTTCCGTCACGGCCTGGATGGAGTTAGAATCTGGCTGGTGGCTGCGGGAGGATGACGTTGAGACCCATATACTGGCTCCCGAAGACGCAAGCCGAGTAATTGGGCTATTGGGAACGATGGATGCGACAGAAGTGCTCACCCCCTTCTATCAAGAAGGCCAACGGACAAACAGTGTGTTTACAATAGAAATTACCTTCGCAGACGGCGGTACCCAGCACATTCACACCACAGACCGGGGAGATGTATTCTTTCGCTTTACAGATACCTTCGGCAGCCACGGAGACGCCGGTTATGTCATCGGCATAAACGAGGCATTGTCTGAAATTTTGTCGGCTTATTTTGCGAATCAATGGAGAACGGTGCGTGCGGGGGGATGGGACGACTCCATCATCATGCGCATACCTCCTGCATGGCAAAGTTATGACCATGATACCGGCGACCCCAATAGTCACCTTCGCATTTCCGGCGAAGGCGCTGACGGCCGCCTTATTGAATTAATCGTATACCGGTCACCGCTGGCATTGTCAACACTATATGAGTCCCTTGATCGATATCACCCAGATCGAGAACACTTTCAATTCAACGATGGACTGGTAGGGTATATGCTGGAGGCCCATGAGACGGTTCGCTGGTATCATATCGAAGAGGGGCGTGGGATTAGAGGCATTATTCTGCCGCATGACGGCGATAGGAGAATTTTTACTGATAATGAAGAATTGATCCTGCGTATTGTCAGGTCACTGCGATAATGGCAAGATTGCGCCCTCCGCCCTGACGTGGTACAATACAGACAAACCCACAAGGAGGACGCCGCTTTGCACCCACCCGTTTCCATCGCCGCAGCCACACCGGAGGACAGCGCCGCCATCAGCGCCTTTGCCCGTGAGATATGGCATATGACCTACAAAATGCCCCCCCATCCGGCGGGTCTGATTGACTATATGCTGGACAGGTTCCAAAGCCCTGGGGCCATTTCCCAGGACATGACGGAACGGGGGCGGCGCTATTATATTGCCAAGCTGGACGGCGAACTCATAGGCTACACAGCCGGATATGTGGACGGGGCCGATCTCGTTTTGAGCAAGCTCTACGTGAACCCTGCCCGGCAAGGGGCTGGACTGGGCCGCACGCTGTTAAACCGGGCCATCGCCGAGATGGGCGGCGGGTGCAGTCGGGTTCGGCTCACCTGTGACCGGCTCAACGCCGTTGCCCTGGCCTTCTATGCCCGCATGGGATTTGTCAATCAGGGCCAGGTGGAAATTGACGTGGGAAACGGCTATATCTGTAAGGACTATCTCCTCGCCATGCCCCTGACGGGGGCGGTGGCGGCGCTGGATATCAAAGCGGTCATCTTCGACATGGACGGCTTGCTCTTTGACACGGAGCAACTGTACCTCCAGGCCTGGGCTCCCGTAGGGGAGGCCATGGGGCTCCCCAATGCAGTCGAAATTGCACGGCTGACCATCGGCATCGGCTATGAGGACTCGGAGACAATTTTCCAATCCCACTACGGCCCCGCTTTTCGTATGGAGCAGGCCTTGCCCATTATGTCCCAGTGGATTGAGCGCTATATTACAGAACATGGAATGCCCTGTATGCCCTTTGCCCGTGAGCTGGTGCAGCTTTTACACGGGAAAGGGTTCCCGTTGGCCATCGGCTCCTCCAATCTCCGCTCCGTGGCGGAGGCGTTTCTGGATGCGGCGGGGCTCTTGCAATACTTTACCGCTATCGTCACAGGCGACATGGTGGAATACGCCAAGCCCGCCCCGGATATCTTCCTCCGAGCCGCCCGTGAGCTGGGGTTTCCGCCGGAGCAATGCCTCGTATTGGACGACTCCCCCATCGGCATCCTGGCCGCCTACCGGGCCGGATGTATCCCGGCCATGGTCCCCGATCTGCTCCCGCCCACCGACGAGACCTACGGCCAACTCTGGCGGAAGTTTTCGTCCTTGGAACAGATTCCGTTGGCGTTGTTTTAAGAGTAGCATTGCTGATTCGTTTGGGACTGTCTGGTATCCTAAGGCAGTAGTTTCATTAGGCGTGTTATCCGGTCTTGTGCCGGGGAGGCGGCAGTAGTTATATTAGGCGAGGTGCAAAATGACAGCGAGAGAGAAAGCTGAACGGTTACATAAGAAGGTCAACACTTTTATGCTAAGCTGTATTGGTACAGATGGTTACCCTATGACAAAAGCGGTTGTCCCTGGGAAACACAGGGAATCGCTGAGTGAGTTATACTTTTGCACGAACACTTCCTCAAAATTTGTCGCTGAAATAAGCCAAAACTCGAAAGGCAACGTCTATTATTACAAACGAGTGCTGGTCAGTTTTAAAGGTTGTCTACTCAAAGGAGATTTTGAAGTCGTGAGCGACATGAAGATAAAAGAAAAATACTGGCAAAATATGTTCAAAAATGCTTATGAACAAAAATCATTCGCCGACCCTGATTTCTGCGTTCTTAAATTTACGCCAAATTCAGGAAGATTCTATGCGAATTTTACCATTGAAGATTTTGAGTAATCGTACCCAATAAGCAGACTACCGCCCAGAGCACAAATTTATCCCGAGTGCGTGGGTATCAAATTTAAGTGCGGGCTAAGACATGAGAAAAAACGGCCGCAAAAGCATCCGGGCGGCCTTGGCGTTTCTGCGTCCGCTCTTGCGCCATGCTAATATTCTAAAAAGCGCAGACTCAAGGAAGGCGAAAAACACATGAACCTATTTATTGTCAAAGAATACGACGCCGACACGCCGGAAGGCGTGCCGGTGTTTGACCTGTCTAAGAGAGAGCTCCGGCACTGTGCGGGATGTTGGTCCTGTTGGTGGGGGCCGACGCCGGGCCGTTGTGTGCATAAGGATTTGGACGAGTTTTATCGTGGCTTTTTGGCGGCGGATACAGTCCGCTTTTATTGCAAGGTTTCACAGGGGTTTATAACCTCCAACATGAAAGCGCTGATTGATCGCATGATATTGATTGTTTTGCCCTACGTCTCTTATCCAAAGGGGGAGTCCCTTCACGACCCTCGTTACAGCAAGTATCCCTCGGTGGAAGTGGTGTATCGAGGGGAGTTTCTCCCCGGTGAAGAAGAGGCCTTTGTCGCCTATTGGGCGCGCACAATGGACATGCTGTTTGCGCCAAGTTTTGCCGCAACAAGAGACACAGAACAGGAGGGCGGCGTATGAAAACGCTGGTGATTAACGGGTCTCCCAACGGCCGAAACGGAAATACGGAGATTATTTGCCGACAATTTATAAAAGGCATGAACGCCCCAGCGGAAATACGCTACGTTGCGGAAGAAGATGCGGCAACCCTTGCCGCCTATACGGAGGGGTTTGACCGCCTACTGTTTTTCTTTCCGCTCTACGTAAACGCCATGCCGGGAATCGTAAAAAGGCTATTTGAGCATATGCGGGCGGATGGGGAAAAGGGTGTGGGGTATTTTATACAATCCGGCTTTGAAGAGGCGTTTCAATCCGACTGGCTGCTGGCCATTTTGAGAAATTTCAACACGAGAATGGGATATCAGGATTTAGGGATGGTTGTCGCCGGCGGCATGGGCGGCGTCCGGTTTATGTCCGAGCGGATGGGCAGAAGCAAGACGATCTCCACGCTGTTTGCCCGCCTGCAAAGAGCGGGGGAACTCTATGGGCAAACAGGCACATTTGACCGAGAGACGATCCGCCAGTTTGGACAGCCGTATCGATTTACCGAGGGGCAAGTCAGACAAGGCCGCTTGTTGAGAAAACTCGGAGTGACTAAAATTCCTTGGATTTTGATGCTAAGAAAGAAAAAAGCCTTTCAAAAACGCCTTGATAAGCCGTTCGGCACATGAGGATATAATCAAGGAGAGAAACCCGTGAACATGAAATTGTTTGAAAAAGCAAATGAACTGATTCGAACGTTTGAATATGCCAGTTTTGGTGTAATAGACGAAAACGGATACCCGTCCGTTTCGGCTGTATCCCTTATTAACCCTGAAAACATTTCTGAACTCTATTTCACCACAACGATGGATTCAAACAAGGGAAAGCGTCTTCAAAATAATAATAAAGCAAGTGTTAACTGTTACACGAGCATGAATAATATAACCCTTGTCGGCGAGACAGAACTCTTTTCTGACCAAGAAACAAAGAGCAAGTATTGGGAAAATTGGGTTGCGCTCGGGGCAGATATATATCCAAATGGCGTATCTGACCCGAATTACTGTTTGATCAGGTTCACCACAAAGCGGGTATCTCTATGGATTGATGAAGAAGGTGCAGACTTTACGCTAGAGTAGCGTCAGCGCCTTTTGTGGAAGTCACCGGATCAACGTACAACCTCATAGGGCCAGTCCAAGATGCCGCCCATATCATACACGTTGGTATAACCCAACGCCGCAAGGGCCCGGGCGGCCTCGGCGCTTCTGCGTCCGCTCCGGCAGTAGATCAAAATCCGCAGATCTTGATCCGGCAGTTCTGACAGAGCACGGTTCACAAGTTCCTGATCGGGGATCAAGATTGCGCCTGCTATGTGTCCCTCTTCGAACTCCGACTGCGCACGGACATCCAGCAGAATGAATGGCTCCCCGCTCTCCATTATCCCCAGGCCCTCTGCGGCCGTGATGGTTTGATAAGCGGGCGTTGCAGCGGGCGGCGGAGCCTCCTCCGGCTGGGGAGCCACTTCGATCTCTTCTACATCTTCTGTGATGGAATCCTCCGGCGACTGTAGGACGAACGCATGGAACAGCAATCCCCCGCCTATAGCGATGAGGAGGAATAAGGCGATGATTAAAATAACAGTTCGTTTCATAGGTCACCCGTCTCCATGTAATTGATATACGCATATTGTACCGAATCTCCCGCCGTTTGACAACTTTGCCTTGATTGTATCCGGTTTTCTGTCTCAAAAAGCTTGACAAGACAGCATATCCGTGTATAATTATTAGGCTTTGGTAAATTGACCAAAGCTATCCTTGTTCCCGTCCATGCGGGGGCCATAGTCCAAAAGGAGGTGCAAACATGGCAAAAATCCAAGAAAAGTATGAGCTGATGGTCATCATCGACCCCAATCAGGGCGAAGAGGGCATCCAGGCGATTACAGAGCGGTTCACGGGGCTCATTGAGGCCAACGGCACGATGGATGAGATCGAAGAAATGGGCAAGCGCAAGCTGGCCTATGAGATCAACTACATCGCCGACGGCCACTATGTCCTGATGAGATTTACCGCTGACCCCAACTTCCCAAAAGAGTTGGATCGTGTACTTGGCATTACCGACGGGATCTTACGTTCTTTGATTACCGTTCGGCCGGCGTAGGGAGGAAACACTGTGAATCACATTGTTTTGATGGGTAGATTGACCCGGGATCCGGAACTCCGGCAGACCCAGTCAGGTCTCCCCGTGGCCTCGTTCACCCTGGCCGTAGATCGGCGGTTTGCGCCGAAAGGCCAGGAACAGCGTCCGACGGATTTCATCGACATTGTCGCCTGGCGGCAACAAGCTGAATTCGTATCCAAGTATTTTACCAAGGGTCAAATGTGCGCCGTACAGGGCACGTTGCAGATCCGGGATTGGCAAGATCGGGAGGGCAACAAGCGCCGGAGCGCAGAAGTGGTGGCGGACGCCATTCACTTCACCGGTTCCAAGAAAGAATCCGGCGGCGGCAGCGGATTTGCCCCGTCCTTTGATGACAGAGATGCGCCACCCATCGACGCAGGCTACAATGCCGACCCTGTGGGCGCATCGGATTTCGCCGAGTTAGACGATGACGACGGCGAGCTCCCATTCTAACATTTTACTATGATTGGAGGTACCTCTTAAAATGGCTGAACGTGAAAGAGAACAGAGAGGCCGCGGCAGAAAGCGGCGTAAAGTATGTCAGTTTTGTGTAGACAAATGTCAGCACATCGACTATAAAGATACCGCAAGACTCCGCCGGTTCATGTCCGACCGCAGCAAAATCCTGCCCCGCCGGACCACCGGGACTTGCGCAAGACATCAGCGGCAGTTAACCGTGGCGATTAAGCAATCACGCCACGTGGCGCTTTTACCCTATGTGACGGATTAGTCGGCCTGCAGTCAGGATCACCTGTCTTCTGGTGATCCTGATTTTATTGGCAAACCCTTGACAATAATCTGCGGATATAGTATCATTTCAAAAGTAGAAAAATCGCTAATCGGTTGCTCCAACGGTGTAAAAACCGGATGCTCTGATAAGTGAATCGTATCTCCCGCAAGCAATTCGCGGGCCTTTAGCTCAGTTGGTTAGAGCATCCGGCTCATAACCGGACGGTCCTGGGTTCAAGTCCCCGAAGGCCCACCATATAGGGGTATAGCTCAGTTGGTAGAGCAGCGGTCTCCAAAACCGCGTGCCGAGGGTTCAAGTCCTTCTGCCCCTGCCAGAACCTCGAAAAACCCTTGATTTTCAAGGGTTTTTTCATTTCTAGGATTAAGCTTACACGATTCTTGCACGATTTATGAAAAATTCAGCGGCTAACCTCGTAGAAAAAACGGCTACACCTAAAAACAGGTGTAGCCGTTTTTTGTTTGAATTGAGAATCGTGCTTTGCGCCAAAGAACTAAAAATGTTTATAAAATTAACTTTTTCGGTTGACATGTTTCTTTTCTTATGTTATGCTGTATACGATCATTGGTGAAAACTTTAGAGGGGAGAGATGAAAATGCTTACAGCACTAGGAAAAGTATTACGGGTTATTCGCATGGATAGAAGGATTTTGCTTAAAGACATGGCGGATAGCTTGGGCGTTAAGCCCTCATATGTTTCTTCCATCGAGAATGGCAAGCGTAAGCCCAGCGAAAACTTTGTGCAATCTTTGCGTGCGGCCTTAAATTTGACAGAAGAGGAGTTCCAAAGGGTTACAGATGCTTATATTGAGACAGTTCAAGAACTATCGCTTAAATTTGATAGCGAGGAAACACATCAGAGAGACCTTGCACTTATCCTTGCACGTTCCTTCAATAATTTAACCCCAGAGCAAGCAGAACAAATTAAAAAAATTATGGTTTCGAGGTAATGCTTATGCAAAAACGAGGTTATAAAGTTCCTCCACTGGGTGGACAAGATATTTTTGCAATATCAAAAGAGTTGCGCAAACAGCTTGATATGAGTGATGTAATATACATGGACATTGCATGGCTACTCGAAACTTTGGGTTGCTATGACATTTTGGATTATGAATATTGCGAAGATTCAGATACCATGCATTATGGGGAAGCCTTTTATAATCCCGTTGAGAAGAAAATTTTGATTCCCGATAGTGTGTATAATGCGGCTTGTGTAGGAAAAGGACGTGCGCGCTTTACAATCGCCCATGAAATGGGACACTTCTTCTTAAAACATTCTGCGGTTTTGGGGCGCAACAATGATACAACTTGGAAAGCTTATATAGATTCTGAATGGCAAGCAGATGCTTTCGCTGGATACTTTTTAGCCCCGCCCTCTCTGGTTGACCCTAGAAGTACAGCAGAGAACATTGCAGTTGATTTTGGGTTATCGTTTCAAGCCGCTAGGATTGCGCTTAATAACGCCAAAAAATTCAGGTCATAAACCTGAATTTAATGGACACCTGTGGGACAGGTATAAATGTTAAATAGTGCTTCGACTACATTATTTTAACACACATAACCTGTTTCCGCAAGTGCTAATATACTCTTGCGGAAAGGAGGACATAGTAATGCCAAAGCAGATTAGAATTAACATTAGCTCTACTGCTCGTCGCTCTGGTCGCAATGTTATTGTGCG
>Ga0123355_10008099_pt1 | contig 15861 bp, 9 predicted proteins | sample TergutEmb28metaG_3_FD_89872 | JGI IMG/M metagenome (GOLD analysis project Ga0123355, IMG submission 89872) | Embiratermes neotenicus P1 segment gut microbial communities from Petit-Saut dam, French Guiana - Emb289 P1 | ecosystem: Host-associated > Arthropoda: Insects > Digestive system > Gut ...
GGGTGGAGGTTGTGGCTTCACTCTCTCAAGGTCGCACAGCTGCTGCGCAGTGCGGCTTGTTTACACACAAATCAGTCCCGGTTATATTTGAACCACCTTGTATATATATATATATATATATATAAAACACAATTTCTCCTCCCAATCACATCATCATCATCAACAACCTGAACCAAATTCAGTCACCCTGAAGATAAAGGCAGCATGCTTCTCCCAAATATTTACCCAGGAGACATAATGTGAGGCTCTGTAGTGGTCACTTCCATCACAGCACCACTACAACTAACCTCTTACACATCACCTTAACTTCTATATATTTGTCACACAGAAGCAGAAGGTGTACTGCACAGTTCAGTGCTGGTCTTGAATCCAGCAACATTTACATAAAAATACAGCAACTAAATTTCTACAGGCCTTATATCATGAAATACTTAACAGTTTCATGGATAAATTCTCAGTCATAGTTAAGCCATAACAAAATTTTGTAAATTTGTGTATATTACACATTTCAAGCCAAAATTCTGAGTTTTACATTACAAATTACACAACAGTAAAGTATGGAAATGCCTTGGCAACCATACGATTCAAGAATCTGCAGTTTTACATTTAAAATTAGCTTGACATTTGTGGCATTTGGTTTCTCAGACATAAAGTTGTAAATTTTGAAAATGAAAAATTCACTGGCTTCCATAATGAGAGATCCACAGTAGCTGGGAAGAACCCTTAATACCATCTAACACTAGTTTTCTAGCCTGCAGGCTACCAGTGTGGTAAGTCTGAGGCATATTTTATATCATACCCATTTATTTTTGAACATATACTTTACAATATATCTTGTGTTTACTGAAAAAGAAAAACATGCAACCATAAATTTCCAATAATGCTTTGGTCCTGCCAATCGCAGCGTTCCTCTGGAATATCAACCTTATGGTTGGTTGACAATTTCTGTAAACATAAATGACACTTACCTGAATAATCAAACCAACTCTAAGCCTCAGCATTTCCAGGAAAAGCTGTGGTTCTGTTCTGATGAACATTGCCAAATAAACTAATAATTCCTGGAAAAGAGAACACAGACTTGAGCTACAGACTGTTACTCAGAAGTAAAGCTTTGGCCTTGACTGTTAAGGTTGGGGGTTCCTTATTTACAGACAAAGCTTGCACAGAAAGCATACAGCTTCTGTCAAGAAGATAATGCTCTCTCACTTTTCAACTGGTCACCATTTATTAGTAGTCAGCTGGTACCAAGCCTAAAGTCAAACTTATGCAGAGCTATAAATAGAAAGAACATACAGAAGGCTCTGTCTCACATTATAGAATAACCCACCCTCACAAGACATAACTGCACTGCAGCCCAAAGTATTTTTAACTGGAACATATCATTTACTGGTCATAAAATCTAACAGTCTGATTTTGACCTGCCAAACAACTACAAAATCAAGCTCATTCGCTTGAGTAACCAACAATATATCCTACCAGAAAACAAATGAGCTCTGATCATGTGTCCAGCTGTCATGCAAGATTTCATTCTTATTCCAGTATCACAGTATACTACAGGTAAAACTCTGAAATATAAATAAACACTCAGATTAAGAAACTGAGGTTTACTTATATATTAACCTTTATGAGACGGATTTAAACGCCCATTGTATCTACCCACTTAGCCATAACATTTGTCAGATTTTTTTTTCTGTGGCACTGTGGCCTAACGCGGGCCATGGCCTCCTCATTCTAGAGGTTTCTTGATCACACACAACGATGCATCACTGTCAGTAGGACTCCTCTGGACGAGTGATCAGCTCATCGCAGAGACCTCTACCTGACAACATACAACACTCAATACAGACAAACATCCATGCCCCCGGTGGGATTCGAACCCACAATCTCCGCAGATGAGTGGCCGCAGACCTACGCTTTAGACCGCGCGGTCACTGGGACCGGCACATTTGTCAGATATACCCCAGGAAATGTAGGGCTGGAGAGGCACATTCCTTTCTTTGACAGGACTGTTAATCCATGAGACAGGCAAACAGCTCATTAACAGGGCTATTAATCCATGAGACAGACACATAGCTCATTGATGCTGTTCACCCACGAGACAGACATGCTGAGCTCATTAATGGGGATTTTAATCAATGAGACAGACATACTGAGCTCACTAACAGGGCTGTTAATCAAACAGAGAGACATACTGAGCTCATTAATGGGGATGCCAATCATTGAGACAGACATACTGAGCTCATTAACAGGGCTGTTAATCAAAGAGACAGACATATTTAGTTTAATAACAGGCCTCTCTGACCCTCTGACCAAAACATTACCTGTGTCAACATGGCAGTGCTCTCATCATCACCATATGCCTGATGAATCAACTGTCGCAGTTCAATTTCAGGCAGTGGTGCAGTGATAGTGTGTTCATTGGCAGGAGGCATTCCAACTGTCACCTACACAAATACACAGCCTTTGGTTAAGCTCACAGAACCAATATTTAGTATCTGTTTCTTATTCACACATAATATAAGTATCCAAGAGCAAAAGTCATGTCTTCTGTGATATAACACCATACAGTCATAGACAGGTATCTGATTTAGAGACAGCTGCTGACTCCATCTTACTCCTGCACCCTGAAGATGGGGGCAGCAGCTTCCTCTCAAATCTTGGTACCTACCTACTGAATTACAGATGTTATATCATGTAATATCATCTTAGCAACTGAAATCTCAATATGCAAGACATTCACTAATTTACTTCCCTGTTTAAATACAGTGTAAGAGGTAACACATTGATGATGGTCATAATAGAATATGTTGAATCAGAACTTGTACTGAATTATAATGGCAAGTAAGGTATCATTACAATTTTTTTTTGTAATATAAACTACATTTAATGGACATGTAGCATGCGTGGACAAACTGAGAGATCTATACAAAATTTTTTTAAAGGAACATCAAAAGAACAGACACTTGGAACACCTGGCCACAGATATCAAGATAAGATGATAATGGGTCTTAGAGAAAGACAATGTGAAAGTGTGAACAGAAATTAGCCAGCTCAGGATGGGGTCCTTTCAAGATGGTACATTTCTCGTCCAGTTCAGTGTCTATCAGCTTTTCAAGAAAAACCCCGGACATGTACTTAGTTAATAAGGCAATCACCTGCTTCTGTCGGACAAGCAGATCTGTAACTGCTTTGGCCAAGTCCTCCACTCTCTTGCCGAGCATCCCAGCTGTATGGCGGACAAGACCCCATAGTTTCTGCTGACAAGCCTTCTCATACAGTACTTTCAGCAAGTCTTTTACTGTCACACTCCTTCCATCTTCTACAATTCCTGTTATAAAATTTATTATTTTATATTAATCCTTTATGAGTGATAAAAAGATATATTTTTAAAGAACCCCTATTTTAATTAAAATTTACTGCAATTTGTTTTCTTACTTCACTAAATTTGTACCAGATGTCACAAGCAGTAAGCTTCAGATACACCACAGGGTAGTGCACTGTGCATTACAGTATATGTTTTTAAACTTCGATACACAGTCAGGCTATTTACCCACCTGTGTTGAAGTCAAGCCCCTGGGTATCAACAAGGTACTGTAAAATGTCCCCTTGCTCTTCAAGATGCTCACTTTCTCTAAGCATAGTCAGAAGTTCTTCGACTTCTGTGTCAGCATACTGTGTGGCCTCTGCGGTCATCCTGTTAAAAATCTGTACTGTCAACACTCCGATACAGAAAACACTTCTTTTTCTCTGTATTTGGCCATGCATTTACTTAACATTTCGTGTACAACAGTATAATAAATGTGGCTGGAAGTAACTGCTATTATTAAGAATATCTGATCTTCCAATCTGTAGTAATATTGAACTATTAAAATAAACAAAATTAGAATTTTAACTACTGCTTTATATGATTGTCTTTTACTTTAACAAAAGACTGCTGAAATAACCTTAAGGTTATTCAAAAGAACTTATATTTTGTATCATGGAGACCTTAGCACCAAACTGTGGCCCAACAACAGGGTATCACCACTAAATTTCTCATGGCTTCTTGCAGATCCTCCAGACAAATTTCAGTAACCCAAATCACAACCCAACTGCTTCTTTTCACATCCTTCCCAATCACTTGTTTACTAGTCATCCTACAGTGGGATGCTGTGCAGTCTGTACTACTGACAGTATCATTAACATACAAACAAGTAAGTAAACAAATCCTAAGAGAAGAACACAAGCCAACAGTGTCCGAGAACAAATTGCTGAGCAGACCATTTGGAAGTACAAGAGAGAAACAAGGGGGTGGAGAAAACTAAATAGCGACAAGCTTCATAATTCATACTTTACAATGAATGTTATTAGAGGGATCAAATCAAGGAAGATGAGATGCGCTGGGCACACAATACACATTGAGAGATCAAAAATGCATACACAATTGTAATCAGAAAAAATAAAGGAAAGTGGTGGAGGTACAGGTGGGGCAATGTTATTGAAACTGATTTTACAGCACCAGGATGTCAGAGTGCATAATGGACTAAATTAGCTTGACAGAAGGTTCAGCTGTAGGCTTTTGTCAATATGGTAGTGAACCTTCAGGTTTTATACAAGGCAGGGGACTTACTGACCACCCGTCCTGCTGTCAGCTTCTCAAGATGGCCTCTGCCCAAAGGAGTTATGTCATTATATGGTTAGAATGGAAGAGTCAGAGAAACCATACAGAATATTGACTGAGATATACCTTGGAAATCATTCACTTGTAAGACTGAGAAAGAGACAGGAAAGGACATTAAGAGAGATGCTAGGGAAAACTGTTGTGAGGATACGACGTGGATAAAATTGGATCAGGATGGTATCAAATTACAGGCTTCGGTATATGATTGAATCCTTAGGTACACAGATTGTGAGGATGGGAGATGAATGGAACTGGCTCTGGACCACATAAAATGGCAGACTTTAGTATATGGTGGAGTCTGTAAGTTCTGCCACCAGAAAATTAATCAGTATGACAAATCTCAGGGAGATAAGTTCTGAGGATGGAAGGTGGATGGAACTGGCCCAGAACAGTGTCCATTGATGAGGTTCAGTGTTAATGGTGTTTGAGACTTCAGGTTCTGTTATTACAGTGTTAAATGGTGTTGGGTTCACATCTGAATGCCGCATACTTCTTCTGACAATCACTAGGGCCAGCAGCAACCAGTCTTGATCCTGCACGTGTATTTCCTTTGACAGATGGCACAACATCACATCTTGTGTCACAATAATTTATGTGACCTGTGTAAACGGATATGTCTGTATGTGTAAGGAAGTAACAAATGCTTTTGGAAAATGACAGGTTCTAAAAGTAACATAAACACACCAGCTTATTAAATGGTACTTTTGGAATCAAAGTTTCTAAGTTTAAGGCAACAGTGCAATGCAACATGTTGTTTTATGACTGTTTGGTTTGACGACATACTCGGAGCCACTTAGTATGGGGACTAAGAACTAGATAACCTGGGTTCCATTCACAACAGAGTAGTTTGTATCACCATCAACATCTTTGTCATTATGATGATGATGGCGACAACAACAACAAAATAATCTCCTGCATGTCCAAACCAGTTTTAAAGTCCACAAAACATCCTACACATTGAGTAGTTGGAACCAGTTTCCCAAGCACTAAAGTGACCACAGTGTAACACTATTCATTCACCTCCAATCAGTGCCGAGGTTAAGACTGAGTAGCGCTATATCTATAAATGCTCTATTTACACACAGGAGCAACTTGAGATTTTGTGTTGTAAAAGTGAGGAATCACAAACTAGGATTCCACTGTGCATAAGAAACTGCAATCTAAAGATATCTGCTAATATTCACCTTGCTGCTCTGGGAACCACACTCTGCTTCCATGATGGCACTGCATCTTCAGGTGAGGGTGACCGAGGAGACACCTTGCCTAGGTCTGAATCGGCTGTCAAATGAGATGGGATCACAACAGTAGAGGGTCGTCTCTCCCAACGCTCATCACCTTGCATACCCAAAATATCAGCTACAAGATACAATGATAGCTGTCAAAACTACCATGCATTCTACTGCAGCACACAAGCAAATGAATCCAAGAAATGAAGTATGGACCGAAAGAAAGAAAGAGGAAACAACATAAAAAAGAGTGGGAGAGTCAGCAATACAGATGAAAGATGACAGAAGGAAACAATGAAGTATGAAGACAGAAAGGAAGAAAGAAAGAAACAAACAAACAAAGAAAAAAGGGAAGGAAAGCAAAGAGAATGAGAGAACAGGGGAAAGAAAATGAGAAAAAGGGAAGGCAGAAATTGAAAAGAGAGACAGAAGAAAGGAAAGGGAATGAAACAAAGGATGAGACAGAGAAAACACAAAGCAACATGACTTGAATACATTCTCATTCTTGTCTTAGACATTCTGTGTTCTCACCTGAACCATACGTAACAGTCTTTCACAGGAAATGAACCCTGTGCTGTGATGCAGTTTGGATGTTCATGATATACAAGTCACCTCATATTGTTCAAACAGTAAAACACAGGAGGATATAACGGTTTGGACGTGTAGTTGGCACGAGGCGACACGAAATGCACAGTTACTTTGGTGGTGAAAATATCTGCTTGCAAATGGTCAGTTGGAAAATGGAAACAGAGATGGGATGTGGATGGGACTGCCCCCTGGTCCTTTACAATAGCAGGCACTGGTATTTAGAAGCTTTTGATTTTTCCTATGACACAGGCAGTTAAGTCCTTAGGAGTTTTCAAAGAATACCTACAAAAAAAAAGAAAAAAAAAAAGTGCAATACCTAAAACAAAGCCAAAAAAATACTCAAATTACACCACAGAAATTTGAATTGTAAATGAAATGAGAGATTTTAGGTATGAAGTGAAAGGTAAAGATTACCACTTCAACCTATTATCAACATTAGCTTTGTTGTGGAGGTACAACTCCACTGTTTCATCACTTTCAGAATTGGATGAAGGTGAATTGACAGTGTCATACCACACCTGCTTTGTCTTTTGGAAATGAGCCCCTGGTACCCACTAGACAGGAGGCTGGGTAGACCCCAGTGCCTATATGGATGCAGTGACAAAGAAAAAAACTTTCACCATCACCAGTAATTGAACTCAAATTCTCCAAATATCCAGCCCACCACTTCCATCTTTTGCGTAAAAACAGACAGTAGTTTTCTCTGCAATGCATTTACCAAAGAATATGAGGTCATATCCCAGAAGACTGTAATTTTGAACAGTTATGGACTACAAGAATGAGAACATACAAGAATAAGAAAATGCCAAGAAGGAAAGGAAATTAACACTCTTGTGTTATCAACCGCTCAGTCTACTAATTTTCTTGAATGATGATACGATGTCAAGTATCAGAAAAACATGCTTTCTCTATCTTTAAGGTGTGGTGACAATAAAGCACTGTCCGGTGTCAGTATTTACAACTCTGTGATGTGTAGTATTTCACGCTGTGACTGACGGATATACAATCAACAGGAAACCTGATTGGTAAAGGGATGAATAGAAGAGGGATACTTCTCAAGGTCAACCATATTACTGCCACGCAGTATTGGTCGGTTATGCTAAAAACTGATACCCTGTTGAAACAGAGAATTACTGAGACACATAGTGAGTAAAGCAGTCACACTATTCAATAATGCAATTGCTGCTAAAATCTTGTGGATGAGAAGGGCAATTAATGTGGCTGATAGATCACCTGCTGGCATAACATGCATGAGTACCAGTGGCCTACAGATTGGCCACCAGGCATTAAGAGGTTTAGTGACAGACAGTTAGGTCTGAAGTGGCAGTCAGGACTGTTGAATTACTCTGCTCTCCTGTTGTGTGCAAGACACTAACAAGATGCATAAAAGTGACTGATGCTTACTCAGTGACTTATGGTTAGTTCCTAAATATGCTGACCTCTCACTGCAAAGCCAGGGGTTTGGTCCCAGGTCAGCCCTTGTGAGATGTGTAGTGCACAAGGTGGCACTGGGACAGGTCTTTCTCTGGGCACTTTGGTTTTCCCCTGTCAGTATCATTCCATCAATGCTCCATACACATCTTCATCTACACGTTGCTCCTACCCTAAATCAACCCTACTGATAAAGAGAGCAGGTCTACAAAACACTTCTTTTAAACTAAGCACTGATGCAGCTTTTCATCTGAGAAGATTTCAATACAGTAATTTTTTTCCCTTTTCAAGGTAAGTTACCTGAACTTTCTTTTACCTTATGGTCCAGAATTATATACAGCACTGCCACATACCTGTTTAGGCACTTCATGTTTAAGCATAAAATGGTTTCTGTGGACTGCTGAGACAGTGTCATCACACAAGAATGGAATAAAGATTAGCATGGAAGCAGCTATATTGTTGTACTATTACTTTATCTACAGTTAAGTTCTGATACTACATCTAAACAAGTGTCATACTTACGTTCTACTGTTATGGATCGAGTCTTCTTGATGGCACCCTTCACTGACATACGGCGCTTCACAGTGCTTATTTTACGTACGGCTGGACGGTTCAAAAGTTGTGAACGAGGCGTAAGTGACTTCAGTAAGTGTTCTTCCAAGTACATCTGCACTTGAGGGTTAAGCCCTAGGGAAAAGTTAATTTAAACATTCTATTTTAAATACATCTATTAAAATGTGCAACAACACACATGGTCCAGTAGCGATTTATATACCACATATTTTAAACTTGCACATTCAGCATGCTATTACTGATAGAGTATAAGGGCAATATCAAAACATGCAGGACTGATGATATGTCAAACAGGCAGTAATGAACAGCTCAAAAAGAGTGGTCTGCATGCACAGGGGCTATCAAACCTTTGCCATGAAACATAGCATGTTATGAATTCTTACACGGAGCTTCAGACTTGGCTGCATTGTCTGGGGATCAATGGTGGACTTTGTTAAAACAGTAACAAACTTTCAGGTTCCTTACAAGTTGGGAATTTCCTCACCAGTTGAATAATTATCAGCACGTTTCAACGAAGGCTACACCATGAAGTTAATTAATATGAACAATAATCAGTCCAAGTTTTAGTACAGTTTGTTCAACATATAAAACTGCAAATCTTCAACTAGGGTGTCCTAGAACTGGTGCCAAGGGAAAGGTTTTCATATGGGCAAATAACACACACCCACCCACAACCACACGCCCACGCGCACACGTGCCCACACGCACCCACAACCACACGCCCACCCACACGCATGCATGCACACACACCCACACCCACCCACATGCACACGCACGCACGCACACACACACACACACAAGGCATACTAATCCACATTATTACTGAAAAGAGTGTATACAAGATCAATTTTAATATGATCATCTAATTTGTCCTGAGATATGCCAAGTGATCTCTTACCTCATGTTCTTCTTACTAAAAGTTTGTGTATATTTCTCACATCCCCCTGGTATGCTACCTGTGCTACCCATCTCATTTTACTCTACTTAATCATCCTCACAAAATTTGGTGAAGAATATTAAAAATTACGGATGTCCACACTTTTTCAGTCTCCTCCATCCTCCTGTCACTTCCTTCCTCCAGATATTCCCTCAGTATCCTATTCTTGAATATTCTCAGCCTCTGTTCTTCCTTTAGTACGAGAGACCACAGTACTTACCCATACTCAAGCAGAATAACATTATTAAAAATGAATAACAATATTAAAGATTATATACTTACTATCTGGCAAACCATCCTCTTGGCTACCAAGGAAGCTTAAATTGGTGATGCATGATGTACTAAGAAAATCATTGAGGTTTCCCAGCGTAACCCTGAAAAATAAATCAAGATATCTTTACATCCAATTTCAATGACAAACTTAAAATCCTTGCTGCAATGGTTCATTACTTTTTGTTACTGAAAAAAAAGTACGTCAGACCACCATTTCAAGTTAGTTGAACATTCCCGACAGTGTACAAACCAGGCAATACGTAATGACTTTGTAAGGACTGTTCATGCATATAAGGAAGAAGAAAGGAAGGAAAATGAAATGTTACAGTTCACTGTAATATAGAGTACCTGGTTCCATTGATATATCCACTCTTCAGTTTCTTCATTGTTGTTAACAGGGCTAATGGGATTTTTCCTTGATCTGAAAACAGAAAATTCAGTCTTTATATACAAAGGAAATATGAAATATCTGGACAGTGACTTTCACATAACTTCCTTGATTATCATTACAACTAGCCTAATACTGCACATACACTGGTACACTTCAATACAAATGATAACTACTCTGTGTAAATTCAATGCCAAAAATGGTGGTCTTTCATATCTTGGAGTAGGCAGTTTCAATGTGAAGTGTGCATTAAAAATTAAAGTGTTTGATACATGAGCATAATTATGGGATGTCCCTAGGACTAAAAGGCAACACAGACATTCACACATGCATGCATGTGCACACATGCACATACCATACATACAAAAACCTGGAACTTTGGGTATACCTACTGATAGGGCATACAATGGATGACACATCCCAAACTTAGATGCTGGTAATGGCAAAGAGATTTTATTCTCCCATCCTGAGGACTCTCTTTAGGTACACAATATTACAGTTACATGGAAAATAATTTCCAGTTAAGGTTACCTCAAAACCTGGATGTAAAGAACTCACAGTCTGTTTATCTAAATTAACTAGCACACAAACCTTTTACATGCAAAGCCACAGTGAAATACAAAGTGGTCAAACATAAAGTCTGCCTCAAAAAATACCAAAACAGGAAGTTGAGGACACAGTGACGAAACCTGAGGCCTGCAGCACTACACAGTATAGAAGGAAGGTACCCACCAATCACATCACACAGTGTCCGAAGCTCAGGAATGTAAAACTCTACAGTAAAGGCAGGTACCTACCAACCATATCACAGTGACCAAACCTAAGGACAGTAGCACTATACAGTATAGAAAGCAGGTACCTACCAACCACATTACACAATGTCAAAACCTTAGGACTTATAGCACTCTACAGTATAAAAGGCAGGTACCTACCAACCACATTACACAATGTCAAAACCTTAGGACTTATAGCACTCTACAGTATAGAAGGCAGGTACCTACCAACCACAAAACACAGTGTCCAAACCTGTACAGTATGGAAGGCAGGTTCCTGCCAATCACATCACATAGTGTCCAAACCTGAGGACTGTAGCATTGTACAGTATAGAAGGCAGGTACCTACCATCAAACAGCATCCAAACCTGAAGACTGTAACAGTGTACAATATGGAAGGCAGGTACCTGCCAACCACATCATGTAGTGTCCAAACCTGAAGACTATAACACTGTACAGGATATGATATGATTATAAGAATGGATATATTGTGTCATGATACTATATGACCAATGTCTTTTGTTAAGTGCCACCTCTATTTATGGGAACATTTTCTCCTATACTGTAAGTTACATTTCCATCATTTCACAAGGCAGTAAGAAAGTGGACAGCAGACAGTACAGGCTACCACCCAGATGCTCTTGTACATTCTTGTGATCTGTGAAGTTTTGAAAGTTAAAATGATGTCAGAAACAAATATTACCCATCAAACCAGCATGAGCAATCATCGTGACAGTTGGTCTTCCAAGCATGTAACGCCAGTTCATCGTTAGGAAAGCGAGATCACTGCTGAAATTGTTGGTTAGCAGATCCATGTCATTCATGGTGTAATACCATTCCAGATCTGTATTCTGTTCTTGTTGGTGAGACAGACAACAAATAACAAAGGAAAACAATCCACCATGCATTAGTTTCAACATACCAGCCATTCTCAGGAGTGGAAATTTTTATCAAAACCTGCAACTTTATACAACTGCAAGGAATATGTATTCAGAATTAATAAATTAATCATATCCTGGGGCAGAAACAGAACTAGCAAATTCTGAAAAACCTCTTCATTAACTACTCCAGTTCATGAAACAAAGAAACAAAAATAACAGCAGAAACTTCTGCCAAATTCAAATTTAGTGTAATAATTTGTTATACAAGGTTAAGTTTAAAAAACACTTTTCACTATTAGTACACAGAACAGATAAATTCAGTTGTGTAATAACAGTAGTAGAATAAAAGTTTAGGTCTTCAATGTAGCAAAGATCCACATTGTGGTCTTGAGGGTTATGACACTGTATGGTCTGGTGAGGGGATACCAGTGTTTCTTGGGAACATCCTGCTTAAAGACACTGAAGACGGATGTACCATTTGTCGTAATACATTGGTACCTACCAGACTGCATAGTGTCATAACCTACAAGACCACAACATAAGCCATAACCTTTATTGGCTGAAGAGGGCATGGTAGTCCCATTTGGACAATAAAGGTTGAAAGGGACAATGCTGTCCCACACAGGTACATGCATGGGCATTTTAATGAAAATAACTCCAGCCGTCAGTAGCTAGATCAGCATTTAATGGCCAGGCAATAAAGATGGAAGGTGAACAAGTGCATAATATGATTCATTGCACAGTTTCTCAGAAAGGATTTCTAGGTGCACATGCTTTGCCACTTTGCACAGGTCCACGACCTGCTGAAATAAGCAGTGCTCACATACTGGTGGGACCAGAAAGTCACAAAAATATCCAATCAAATAAGAAGCACAAAGAATGAGCCATCTCACTTTCTTTGCACTAATGTAATGTAATGTAATGTATTTTAATGGACTATTTTAACAACTGTAACTTTAGTAAGCACAAATTAATGCGCTCCCTGATGATGGTGTAACTGTAACACCAAAACATGTCAGAGCTGATTTAATGTAAATTTTAATATTGTTTTTTAAAGATAATTCATTAGTGCATCAGTTGGTGAATAAATAAAACTTTGATATCATTACCCTAGTTCTGTCTCTGCTTGGATGTTAAAAAATGCCCAAAACATACATTATGAAATTAGGGTTTATGGAGGAATGAGATAAAACATTACATGACACTTGGTGTTTTCATGATGGTGTTGAATTAGGTTATGGTTCTCTGAGTTATAGCACCATGTACTCTAACATGTGGTTACCAATGTTTCAGTGGAACCCTGCATCCTCCATCCTACTCAATATGGTTTCTCTGGAACATTGGCAACCAGCTGCAAGGTGTAACAGCCCAGAAGACCACGACCTACAAATGCAATATTATTTCAACAATACAAGTATGTGATCAAAATGAGTAAGTGAAGCAAAGTTGATGGAACGGATCTAATTTTTAGGTTACCTAATAATACGGTTTCAATTAGACAAGTTATATGATATACTGCTTAAGGTATGCAACAATGACCTGTTACTAATATGGGGTATTTCTCATTATCTGGACAACACAGCAGGATATCTTGCAAACTGCAATACTTTCTAGTACAGAAAAAGTACACCAAGTACAAACTGTGTTTCATTTTTTGTACAACTTCTGTTCAAACATTCTGCAAGTTACACTTGAAACAAGTGCAGAAAAACATGTTACCTTCATGTGAACAGTCTGTTAATACTGTCTGATTTAAAACCAAACTGGTAAATGTCAAGAACATTTAGTACAGTTCTACATTATAAAACCTCATTAAACACATTCAATAGTTTCTGAGTGGCTACATGAGGTTGCAGAGGCAAATATAACAAAACTAATGCTGCAATACTTGTACTTTTAATTGTGAATGCACCAAAAAGATGTATTGCAATTCAGAGATTGGATATGGCTTGTCTTCAGGTGGATGGAAGTGTACCAACTCTTAAAGTTAGTTAGATAAAGGTACTCCTTAATAGTGTTGCCATTAAGTCTAACCCACCATTCTGATCAGTCTTGTCTCTTTTCATACAATCCCTCTTTCTCCCTGTAACATAATATTTGTTTTGGAATGTGTTAGAAATGTTTAAATGTCATAACAGCTCTGCACATACAGATTATGAGTCACTAACAGTATTTCAAGCACAAAGAGACTAAAAACCTTGTTTCCAACTTGGCCACTTTCAGCAGAACAGGCAGACAAGCACAAAAGACATAAAAACCAAAAATGAATGCAAGCACACACCATCACACCATGTACCTAGATGAATGCTCTTCATTGCCATGACGACAAGTGGTCGGCCTAACATGTTCTGCCAAGAAGACTTCAGGAAATTCAATTCACTCTTGAATATGTCAATCATCAATTCGTAATCAGACGCGATGTAGAAACGAGTCAAGTCTGTCAACTAAAAGGAAGATTTCAGGAGACATTAAAATAAAAAACTAACTAACTCCATGAAGTAGACGCCTTTCGACAAAAATGACAATTAAATAACCTAGAAAATCCCAGAATATTATGTGACCTGAAGGTTCATTGCTTTTCTCACTAGCTCATCACTGATCTCTGCCTCGAACCAAATAAATCCAATCCACACTTATTCCTATTCTTTAAAATGAATTTTAAAACCTTCTATCTATGCCCAGGTCTTCAAAGTGGCCTCTTTCCTTCAGGCTTTAAAAACAAAATTTTGCAATTCCCCTCACTCTCACATGCTATATGAACAACTCAACTCAGCTGATGATCCTAATAATATCTGGCATAGAGCTTGGTCACTGTCTGGACAAACAATAAAAGCATTTTCATTCCCTGTCATTCCCAAATTAAAACTTTTTAAACTGTTGCATACAAGAGGATTTTCAAAAAATGTATAGCACATTTAAACTCACAAGAAACGTTAATAAAACTTGTGGACTTTTGTGTTGCAAAATGAAGTGACGGTCCTAACAATGTTCAAAGATGAGCACCTCTGGGGGGTGCTGATTATTTTGTGCCTTCAATCAAGATGAAATCACTGATGAAAGAAAGCTCACGTGCCAAAAGTATCACAATTACACAAAGTCATTCCTTAGATAACTTAACAATGCTTTCTAAATTGCACAAGTCATTCATTCAGCATCAAATGGGACAACAATTTTGAACGACAAAATAAAGAGGGTGTGGAATAAAGCAGTTGTGTCCTATTTGATGGCACTATCCTAGAATTTGCTTGGAGAAACTTATGACACAGAATACACTGATGATGGCAGACGGTGCAGCCAGAGTCACATAGTTGGTATAGCAACTAGGCTACTGGTTCGATAGTCTTGGGTTCAAAAGCCAGTAGGAGTAAGAGATTTTCTTTCCTCAAAAACTGCCCAGACTGGCTCTGCGGCCCATCCAGCCTTCCATTCAATGGGTACCGGGGTTCTGTCCAGGGAGTACAGTGGCTGGGGTGTTTAGTGAACCACTCACCTCCATCTAGTGCCGAGGTTAAAAACAAGTGAAGCTATACCTCTTTTCCCCCCCTCCTCTATACACCTGCACTGTGTGAAAAGGGAAAGCTTTATCTTTTACCATGATATAAAGCATCTGAGACAAAACTAAAAATTGGAACCTCTAAACTATGAAGCAGAAATCCTAAATACCTTTTAATGCTGCCTCCTGGTTGAAAGCCTTATGTCCCAAGTTTCTCAGATAACAGCTTTGTTACTACAGTAATCCCCCCGAGTTATGGTGTCTTGACTTTCATTCTTCTACATCTATGTTGTTTGCCTCCACACCCAATATACTAAGTCAAGCATGGGAATTCATACATGTTATGCTAAACATGTCTTTGAGTACCTGAACTCCCATGATCAGGAGCTCATACTCAAAATACGAGGGTAATTCAATAAGTAAGTTACAAATCCAAGTTGCGACCTACGTTTTTGAATTAAGTGCGGGAAACTGTCACCACCAGATAGCAGCACTATCTAGTTTTATTTTGACGCACAACGATCGGTATGCGCACGACTGTACAGACGTAGCAGCTGTTACAAGATGGCGGCGCCCCTGAGTACATGTACCACGATAGAGCAGCGTGGCGTTGTGCGTTTTTTGTGGGCAAAAAAAAA
>Ga0123355_10008101_pt1 | contig 15860 bp, 12 predicted proteins | sample TergutEmb28metaG_3_FD_89872 | JGI IMG/M metagenome (GOLD analysis project Ga0123355, IMG submission 89872) | Embiratermes neotenicus P1 segment gut microbial communities from Petit-Saut dam, French Guiana - Emb289 P1 | ecosystem: Host-associated > Arthropoda: Insects > Digestive system > Gut ...
CCGATATAATTTTCCGTAATTGAGTAATCAATGTAAGTAATCAAAACTGCATTTATTACAGGTTGTTTTGGTGTTAACATAATTTTTTATATTGAAAATAAAAAAGTTACAATTATTTGGAAATAAAATGAGTTCTTTTTGCGCCACTGTGTAGAGGCAGACGAAAAATAACGAGGCTTCGTTTGCATGGGGTGTTCGTAGTAGTCATTCGTAGCTTACGTCTCTACAAATGTTTCTTATTGTATTGAATGCAATGTCGATGTTTCGGCATCAGTGTATGGCTAGAAATAGTCCAGGTACAATTTGTGCCACTGAGCAGATTCCTAGGAATGATCCATAGTTTTATCAGCCTCTGATTGTTGATGGTAAGTTTACTGGAGCGTCGTTTGCAATTTTAAATAAGGGGTGTTTATTTCGTGTGGGTTTATTCATTATCGGCGGACCGCGGTAGCACAGCGGTTAAGGTGCTCTGCTACAAATCGGAAGGTCGCTGGTTCGATCCCAGCTGGTGTCATTGGAATTTTTCATTGACATAAAATCCTTCCGATCGCACTATGGCCTTGGGGTCAACTCAGCCTCTAACAGAAATGAGTGCCAGGAGCATTTCCTGGGGGCAAAAGCGGCCGGTGCGTAAGGCTGACAACCTTACCACCATCCTGTGCCGTTGTCATGAAATCTGGGAACCTTATCTTCCCGGAACCCTCTGGGCCACTCCAGGCCTGTAACGGGACTGCTTTATCTTTATCTTTACCTTATTCATTATCTTGTGTGTCGTCGTGGTCCCTTAGATATGTTGATAATATTCACGACTACAATTATTGTTAGTAATATATATATATATATATAGTACTAATATTGTTGTTATAGTTCCTATTATTTGTTTATATATAACGGTTGTTGTGGTTGTAATTTCGTTTTATATTACAGTGTCGTGTATGTTTATTTCTTTGTTGTTGGTTACTGATGGTATTGTGTATAGTAAAATGGGCAGTAAATACGTTGGAGGGAAGTAGCTGTACCGATATTATGACCTAGGCCGGAGGCTGCGGTTACAGTTTTTAGTACTCCTGATGTTGGGTGCTGTGATACCCGAAACATGTAGAGTGACTTTGCAGTAAATAAGTATCTGCATACTGCTGCATCTGGTTGGATTTTTATTAACATTGAATTATGACGCACGGAACCATGAGCTTAAAAGTATTTATGTGGCTTGTATAATTCCGTGAACAGACAAATAATATTTTCCTACACGACATTAACAGTCTAGCCTTTGTAATGTACAGTACATGTCCTGTGCGTTGTGTGGGGTCAAAAACGAAGTTTTAAATATTTTTTTAAACAATTTCAAACTACAGGTGGGCCAAAAGTAGGTATAGTGTATATAATTACTGTATATCTACTGTATACCTATTTTTGGCCTACCCTGTACAAAACGTTAATGAATTATCTCCCAAGACATTTCTTTCTGAAACTAACTTTTCCGTGAAAAAGAACATTACCGACAAAATCTTCATTCGTAAGAATAACAAGTGACTTTGTTGTGTGTTAGACACTACTCCAGCCTAACCGCACCTAACTGGCAACCTACAGCAACCCAAGAACGAGACGACCAATGTGGTACTCTACATTTTAATAGTGAGCTCGTGATGATGGGCGTAGTGCCCGAAACATGTTGAGCTTGTAAGAAGTACAATAAAATAATAAGTAGCATCTAGTTGGTTCTTATTCTTCAGTTATCTTTTGACTTATTTTTCAGCGAATTCAATTTCGTGACTCCACCGTGCATATCACTGGCAGCCGAATAATTAACAAGTCGTGAATCACACAGCTAAATGTATCAAGAAAGACTCAACGTGCCGCTTCTACTGGCATTTCTGTGTCGATATGAAAATGTAACTAGGGCAAAAACTGTAAAGCAAACATTCAGAGCAGGAACTTACGGATCGCTGAAGTAAGGAAAAGAGATTGAGGATAACGATTGAAATTGCACCCCAAATAAAGCACCACATTAGACGCACGCCCCTGGCTGCCGTACATATCGGTAAGAGTAGGGAGTGCATTTCATTATACCTGGACTTCTCTGTTAGGTCCGCAATAGCAAACAGAACAATGAAACTTAACAAATTGCGGTTTTTTTTTGTTGCATTTTCAGAACCGTGCATCGTGCAATATATATGTGCGAAAGACCAACAGGATGCACAGTTTATTTCCTTTATTTGTTTCAATTATACTATCCTCTACATTTTTTGATGTTTTGCTGACCGTGCATCTCAGTACATTTATCTCAGTAATTAACCAACTTGATGCACAACATTTTTGTTTTACAATAAGTTTATTTCTTGCCTCTACATGTTTCGAGCACATGTGCTCATCATCAGGTGGTCAAAATTGCATTACACAGCCTCTGGTATCATCACACTGAAACAATTGAGTGATATAAAATTACTAAAATACAATTCTATAAATATGAGCAAATAGTAGTGAAATTTATGTGTGAATTTTACTACTATTTGATTATATTTATAGAATTGCACTTTAGTAATTTTAGACCACTCACTTGTTTGAGTGTGATGATACCAGAGACTGTGTAATGTAATTTTGACCTCCTGATGATGAGCACATGTGCTCGAAACATGTAGAGGCATGAAATAAACTTATTGTAAACCAAAAATGTTGTGTATCAAGTTGGTTAATTACTGAGATACACGTAAATATCCTCTACATGTTTCGAACAAACAAGTTCATTATCAGGAGGTTACTTCTGTACGCGCAGCATACAGTATCTGCCGTGCATGTTTATGATGTATAGTCGCTAAAACCTTATCGTAAGTTTATGATAAATTGTTAGCGACTATACATCATCATATACATGTACAGTAAATACTGTATGCTGCGCGTACAGAAATAACCTCCTGATAAATAACTTGTTTGTTCGAAACATGTAGAGGATAGTATAGTTGAAAGAAGTAAAGGAAATAAAGTTTGTATCTGTTGGTCTTTCGCACATACAGATTGCAGTCCAGTTCCAACGGCGACATGGTTATTTGCACAATACAAACTCATATCCGCGCTTTCACGGTGCTGCTCCGATGATCCGTCAATAAGAACTGCAGCCAAGTCGCGAAAATTCAACTTCAAAATTTTGTTAAATGCAGTTTATAGCAGAGGTCTAAAATTTTTCCTAAACTCTAAGCGCCACGTCCAAAATCTGTTTGCTATAAATGGCGACATGAAGCATTCTACACCGAGAACCCACACTTCTGGAATGACCTTTGACCTTCGCTGCTATCTGGCGCAATGTGCATGTGAACTGATAAACATCCGTTTAATGCAAGAACCAAAACCTTAAAATATTAGGTGCCACCATTAGGTGCCACCATACAAAATTTATTAGCCCAGGATTTGTGTAACCTTGGTTTACAGGTATAGAAGTACACCAAGTTTTGAAAGCGGTGGACCCTACATGACTTTAAAAAGGCAAGGAAAAAATATTTTATAACTTCTCTATGCATTTTGGCCACATTTATTTCACTTGTTTGTTTCCCCTCATCAGCTTTATGTGTACGCAAACCGCACACAGATTTAAATTACAAATACTAGCACGAATTTTGAAAAATGTAGCTACCGGTAACATATTACGGAGTAAATATTAGTGTACTGATTTGTGACATCGTATGTATGGTTATATGCTTTCTTCTGGGTAATTCCCTGGCGTCTGAATTTAGCCCTTTAAACGCCGAATTAAATCCCATCTGCCATTTGCTGGCATTATTAGGAGCTCACCATATTCTCCACGTTAGCAGGATAAGGGTTAAATGACACTGTTAATTTAGCCATTAATTATGTAGCTCGCAGTTTAATACGCCGACGTTTCGGAACGCTCTGTCTGTTCCATCTTCATAAGCAGGTAGGTATAAAGAATGACTGGGTAGAGAATGTTGGACCCAAAGTTCTCTACCCAGTCATTCTTCGTACCTACCCGCCTACGCGGATGGAACAGACAGAGTGTTCGAAACGTTGACATATAAAATTCGGACGCCACGGAATTACCCAGAAGAAACCATACAAAATTCAGAAGAAGGCAAAAGTCTGAAATCGAGAATCGTATGTATACATTGGAAGACAGTCATCACCATTTCATAGGAATTTACCGCCCTTGTCTTCAGTCGGGAGGTCTTTACTCTGGCACCTATCTACCAAACTACACTGTGTCACATACAAGCAACAAAGTAATATTGTCACTGCCGTTATTAAACAAACGTCACAGAGTACAGGTCTGTCACGGAATACAGAACAACAACACCTCACAATGAAGCAGGGCTGACAGCAACGCCGAAAACTACGCTTACCCTTATTTCTGTTACCAACTGACCGTCACTGCTGGACTGCCTTCTCAACGATTTGTTCTGTTCATAGAGTGGAAGGGGCTAAAATGACATGGCCAGTGGCCAACATACAAGTGTTCTTGTGATAAAATCAGCTAGAAATGGAAATATTTTGTGACGGATGGAACATTCATTTAATAAGGTAGCTTATACGTAAACCACAAAAGTAAACTTAAATTCTTTCTCCGAAATTAAGCAAAAAATACGCCGATTAGCGTATCTGAAAGCTGCATTGTACCTTATACAACAAAATCACACTATCAACAGATGCATGTAAATGTATCCTGTAGGGATTTACACGGTTTCCAATGATGGCTGGACAGTTTTCCTCCATATGGAATTCTTCCATACACATTTTCATCCTAATACGTATCCATAAGGCCTAGTGCAGACATTAGCAGCTTCAGTCAGCTGGTAAAGTTTCTAACAATGAATTTCAGGTTCGCCACATTGAACAGCAAATTCCGTGTACATGACATCGGATTGAATATCGCCTGTAATTATGTGGATTTAAAACTTTTATTGCATATTCTCAACCGGCAAGTCAAGATTTGTGGAACTGAAAACACTGCTTTCGCTACATTTTAGGCTTGTGCTCATAATCGTGTTGTTTGGGTGGCCTAATTTGTATGGGGATGAAATGTTAATGAGGGGAGAGGGGAGATCCTCTTTTACAACACAATGACATTCCAAAAACACTTAAAACAATTCATTTTCTCCAAATACTTATTTAGCATCAGGCCTATGTATTGGGTATGATCTTCACAATAAAGGCCGTTAACACAGTTTACTGTGGGTACAAATTAATTAAATAGGCTTATTATGTAGATAAACTTAGGCCGTGCCATGGCTCATGCGGTTAGTTGCCGGCCTCTCAGCCCGAAGGCCCGGGTTTGATCACAGGCCAGTACATGTGAGGTTTATGGTGGGTAAAGAGGCACTAGAACAGTTTTTTCCCCCCTAGTAGCTCGGCTTCTCCTGTCAGTGTCACTTCACCAACGCTCCATACCGATCTTCTTAATCTACATGCTACTCCTGCCAGAAGGACAAAAGGGCGAAGCACGGGAAAGGTTAACAAGGAACACTCTTTCAAAAATTGGGGAGCGTTGGAGAGGAAAGTGCTATTACTTTTGTTTTATAAATGAACTTCAAACCTTAGAGGTTAATCGTGTCTTAAACCTGCGACCCACCCATGGAGCTACTGTGTTTGTGCAGGCTTTACGACGCCATTAAACTTGGCCATTGCGGTGTGTTTGCTGTGACTCACATTGCAAATACGGCATCAGCACTTCGTCCTACCAAATGTCAAACAATGACGAGCGCAATACTGTCCATCAAACATCAAATAGAACAGCATGTTAAGTTTAGGTTATTTCAATTTCACACCTTCTGTTTACTTTCGTTAAATTCTCCTACCGTAAGAGGGAATTATCGCAGCGCCCCCTTTCTCGAACCAGAAGCCTCCATCTATCGACCTTCAACGCGGAGAATAATAGATGTTTAAGGCATGTTCGATGAATAAGAACGATTACCTGTTTGAACAGGTTTGTAGTCTTCGTGAAGTTAAAGCAAGGACAACCTATCACTTCCTCTTTAAAAACTCACAGACTCACGACTGTTGGTTGCGCATTTCTTAAACTGATTCGACTTCATTTCAAAAGGTGGCTATTCTTCAAATCACATATTCCGTATGTATCACACATGTCACATGATATTTCTATAGCTATCGGCAAGGTTTATTGTCGAAACGTCGCTCGACAGGGAAAGAAACCTTCGACTGAAGTGAAATTTCTTAAGCGCGTCTTCCCAAATCACTGGTATTACAGCATTGACAACTGTCAATAGAATCATATATGTATTTCTGACACTGGCCTAACCTAATTTTAATCAATAATAATTATTTGGATGTATTCTGCTGTAACTGTGTAACACCACACAAAGTTCCGGAAGCACCTGTTACCTTCTTCCGGTAAAGACAACTGTCAGCATTCTCGTGTGTACTTCGACGTTAAACGCATTTCGCCTTCGAAGAGTTGTGAACTAGATTAAATATGTCTATCGAGGTGGCGAATAAATCAAGTTATTTGGTCTTCTTGCATTTTAACATATAATCGCTTAATGTTTCGATATTCTAAGATGTAACGCCTTACATTCCGGTAGAGGGTTACCAAGGTTCCAAGATAACATCTGAAGGGAGGTAGCCGACTGAGTAGAAAGGCTCTCGTAAATCGGACAACCTTCGAATGTGCGACGTGCAGTTTGCTACAAAGAGAAGTCTATACGGTAAGAGGATGGTAAATATTTATCAGTATTCATGGTGCCAGATAAAAAAAGACCTTATTTTTAGGCGTGTCTGCAGAATTGCGATAAGTGACAATTAGCTTCGTCATGTCCGTCTGTCTGTCTGTCCGCATGGAGCAATTCGACTCCCACTATACTGATTTTTCCCGAAATTTGATGTTTGATCATTATTCTAAAATCAATTGAAAAACATTTAAGTTTAATTAAAATATATGAAGATATATGATACATGATATATGAAGATATATGAACCGCAATTGGACTACTATTAATCCCAACAAGAATTTGATTAATCCCCTCACGGAACAGAAGAATAGTAAGACTATTAATAAACAAACTACACCAAGAAATAAAAACAATCCTAAGAAAGGGGAATGAAAATAAAGGAAACTCATTTATCCTCACATCACTATTCCTTATAATTCCAACAAATAACTTCCTAGGATTATTTCCATGGTTCGCTCGCGGACTAAAGCCACGGAGTTTAGTTTATGATACATGATATATGATATGTACTTGAATTCTTCTTAAAATGAGAACTGTTTCAGAAGAAAGTTGTAGAGAAAACCAAAACACATTTAATTCTCAATAACTTTTTTTTTTTCGAAAATCGTGCAGTTTATGAGATTATGTGGGAAAAAAATATGGCAGAGCCAGACAGATCGCAGAAGACAACATAATACGGCGCAGAAAAGTTGCAAGAATGTATAAACTCGCAGTACTTAATATGCTGGTCTCTCCAGCAACAATTATCACGCTAACACGTCTCTATGTTACGTTACACGTACACTGCCATTCTTGTTAATATTTAGGTGTATGGTAACCCCAAATTTCATAAGGTATTATAAACCCTTTTTCGGCAAATTTTGTATTAAAGAGGCAAATCACTGCTGAAATTGATAACTCCGTATTGATACTCTCCGGATCACAAATGAGGCATGTTATAATAATACAAACAACCAACTAGATGTAACAATAGCAATTTGTTAATGATTTCAATCAACTCAACATGTCTCGGGCGATAATTTCGCCCATCCTCAGGTGTACTAGACTGTATAATGCACAGACGATGGTGCCGGCTGGCATGAAATCATTAATAAATCGCTATTGTTGTATCTATTTGGTTGTTTATATTACTATATCAATGATTCACGGTCACACAAACATAAGAAAACATGTATGTTATGCTTCATCAAACCGAATTCACTTATTAAATGTAATTTTATTTTGACGCAGCTGTTGCAGTAAATAATTAGGCTATTAAATTTGGCGATCAGTTGCTGACTGAAACAATAATAAAAACCTGATTTAGAATTCCTGTCGCTGTCATGATTACCTGACAACGCCACAATAATGCAGTGACCGTAATGTGTTACACTAATGGAACGTTTATAAGTAATTTCAAATACAAGCCCACGCATTATGTCGGAATGTATTTTGTCAGTCGTCTTGATCCTCAATATGTACATCGCAATGTATTATAAACAGCTTGTATGCAGGCCGCGAAGAAATTCCCACCCCTTTGCACCTTCGCGGTGAGAGTAGAACTGATAGAGGCACCAAAATAAATTGACCTGTCTACATCTAGAAGGTAATATAACCCATTTTCGAAAAGCTCTAACTTCCATATGTAAAAACATAAGGAGGGACAGACATCCAAACACATGGACTTAAGATGAATGTTCACAGTTTACATATTTAAGGAACAATGTTAAGACGGCCGAAAGGGCTCGGAGTGTCCTGTGGGATACATAAATTGCACAAAGCAAACTGTCAGGTCAGTGTTTCAAGAAAGTTTGAAAATTTCATGGCAATTCTGTCACAAGGACACACGGGTTTACAACTTACTTAACTAAAACGAGGGTATTACAAATTTAGAAGTGGATAATTTTGAATCGTCTTTCAAGCGATTTAATGCTACCATACAGAGCCACGCGAACACGCCATGAGGGCTAAATATTCCCTTTTCAGGCCTGACAGAATTTTAATAACACTTTTAATGGTACAATAATGAGCAGTTTGCATTTTGCATCACGTTTTTCTGATGTACAAATTTCAGTGGAGTACGAAGGCAATATTTTAGTTGGTAAACTTGCACTAATTACCACGGTAATAAATATGTTATTTATCGCAGAAACATTGGTTTAAAGGAATTCTGGTTACATTTCTGTATGGAACTGGGAATCAATGCGTTTCCATAACGACTGCCCGCAGCCTGGTGTTCATTTGTTCAAAAGCAAGGGAAAGAAAGTAGGGCCTAGAAAGACATAGCGTAACAAAAAAGAAACTTTCGTAACTTTTATATTCTTCTGAAAACGGTCCATACTATTTAACAGCACAATGTTAACCAACGTTTAGGTAACAAACTTGTTATTCTTTGTCATTTTTTCTTCACGCAGTGATTTCCTGTTTTCTCTCCTCAAACGTGTGCGAACCTCAAACAAGGTTATGTTTGCCTGTACCAAACAGTGCCGTTCTCTTTATACACCGCCGTCGGAGTAATGACTCCAAACGGCACACTCTGTGACACCAGTAACACTGCAACAGAACACGATTCCTTGGGAAATTTTCACAAAATCACGAAATATCTTAATCACAATGCATGGTTTCGTATGACTAGAACTGCTGCACTTATATCGCCAGATCGCAGCGCAGACGAGGAACTCAATAAATTAGTGCAGGTTCACGAGTTGCGCGCCGAATATTGCCGCTCGCACCGTTCGATCTGCTCATACACTCTGTCTATCCGTTCGTTTAAGATCTTGACGCTTTTATCGGGCAGACTGGGCAGGAAGTCCCGGAACTCGGGCTCCGAAGCGTCGAACCTGGCCTGCAGCAAGTGCCCCACGTTCTTGTCGTTGTGGAGGCGCTTTATGGCATCAGCTGTGGACCTCCTGAAGACGCAGAGTGCCCCCAGCAGCGCGCCGTGATAGGCCTCATATTTGCCCAGCAGCCGGTATCCATGCAGCAGGCCGCTCTCGTTGTCGAAGAATACCAGCAAGCCGGAGTTCGGCTCCCGGGCGAGGTTATGTGCGGGTGCGTCCATCATGGCTGGATTCCACTGCAGGTTGTACAAGTTATTGACGACCCGGTCAAGGTTGGCTGTCAGGTAGTCGAACACGATAAGATCCGACCATTGTGCCAGCTCCACCAGCTCGGACGTGGTTCTCTGCTTGCTGAACATGACGTCCGGAGGGTGCAGTCGCCTGCCGGATGTTCTAAGCGATGAAGGGATATGGGCTGGCTCCAGGGACGGGACAAACCGCGTGAGAACAACTGTTCGTTCCTCGTTCCACTGTGCTAGTGATAACTGGGGTCGAACCCGCGACCACAAGGGATCTCGAAGCCGGACCAGAGCTAGGGAAGACGGCGCAAGATTTCTAAGTCCCAGTAGGCGTCCCAGATAGAAGCTGAAGAGCTCGCCCTGGATCTGGTCGGTGTTTTGTCTGTACCTGCAGCAGGACCGCGTGCCTCCTTCGAATGTCAGCAGTCTGTTTTGCATCCTGCCGCAGCCTTCCTCCACCTTCACGACAGGAGTCTTCCGTGCAAAGCGACGCCAAGACTCGGCTTCGGACTCTTCGAAGCCCGCCGGCATGGCGTCCTCCACGCGACGTCCCCAGTACACACCCTCCTGTAGCAACCCTCCAGTGTCCACACTCGGCCTTACAACCGCGACTGGAGCAGCGGAATTCGCGACGAAGGAGACACTGGGGAATTCGGTTGTGGCCTTGATGTAGTTATTTCTTCGCTGACTCTCCGTAGGCCTACTAGTGTTCACGTTCAGACGGGAGGACGCGACACCGCGGGGTAACACGTACAGCGGTATCATTACCCCCACGACTAGTCCCAGGATAAACGCCAGCCCTGCTGTCAGGATACACAGTGTCCTGTAAGGAGACGTCCTGCTTGCAAACTGATAGTTGCCGTTGCAAGATGTGAGCATCACAAGCTGGTGCGCCTTGCTGCGTCGTGGATTGTTACTGACGTCGTCAACCACCAACTGTTGCTCGCACATTGTTGTCTGGGTTCACAGCCTCATCCCTACACACCGACACTCGTGTTACAAGGCTGCGGTTACATTGTCATCCTGTAGAGGCAGCACCAGTCATGTTTAAACAATGTCGCATCGCTGTTCTTGTTAAGCCTTACAGTGTTGACACAAGACTTTCTCCACGATTTGGTTTTACGAACCCAAGTTTACTTCAGAACAAGGTTTTTTTTTCTTTTTTTATCTCTCTGCAAGTTGAACGTGTTTGCTTAGGACAAGTCCCTCACTTCTTTTGTTTACTAAAATAATTTAAACAAATGATGAACAAGTTCTTCCATTCACATACAGAAATATGCTAACGACTTTTTTGTCCGCATCCAAGTCTCCTACCTCTGTGCCGTCGGTAATTTAAATAACGAACATCTTCTCTCAAGTTTTCACTGCCGGAAACCGAACCCAGTGCACCTGATGTCGTTTCGAGGTTCACACTCCACCAAGAAGCAACGACGCACTGGCCACTTTCGTCTGTCTGTCTGTCTCGGGTCACAGAGCACAACTGATGAGCCACGGCAAGCTGTGCTGTGGGTATGGCACAAACCAGCCGGAGGAGAAATGAAAAATGTGAAGGGTGGGGAAACGCAGTTCCTCCTGACTCCTCCCACCGGCCGTAGTCTGAAACAGCGAAGGACATACATCGGTCAATCGCGAGGCCATGCCGGCCCGTCTCACACAAGTTACATCCTAATTTGGGCTAACATCAGACCATTTATAATTTTTTTTGTCTTTTCACCGCCTCTCGGTTCCCTTCAAGGTCTAAACAAATGCTGTAAAGGGAATTTAACTAACGGATCTTTTTTTTAATATAATCTGTCCTTTTGAAGACAAGACAATAAAAAACATGAATTTGTAGTCCAGATAAGGCAGCAATGAACACAGGTTGTATGTGTCCTGGGAATGACAACACTCAAATGAGGAATTTTGCACATTTTGCTTGTAATTATGAAAGGAATAAACGTAACTATCATTTTTTTTTTATGAAGCCAACTAGGTGCACACTACTTCTTAGTATACAGGGTTATTCGAAATGATTGTCGGGGTTTTAACAACTTGTCATACACAATACACTTGAAATAGCAGTATGTAGTTGCACCGATGGATCTAGAGGTTTATGTTCCTCCTCTTCCCGCAAGTATCCCGGAGCTGAAGGTACGAATCAGAACGGCCATCGAAACCATCACCGCTGACATGCTACAAACATGGAACGAACTCGATTATCGTGTTGATGTTTGTAGAATCACAAAGAGTGCACATATAGAGCACCTGTAAGGTATGTAACAAAAACTTGGAGTGATGTTCTATTAAATAAAAGAAAAACATATACTCCTATCTCAAGTGTATTTTGTATGACAAGTTGTTAAAACCCGGACAATCATTTCGAATAACCCTATATCTATTTCAATGGGTGGCTGTCTGGTATTCTGCAACAGACCAGACAGCCACCCATACAGAGTGAAAAATGCCAGTGTCGCATAGATACAGTAAGTTCTCCTGATGATGGGCACACAGTTGACCGAAACATGTAGAGAGGTTGAAATAAATATACTAAGAAGCAGTGTGCACATAGTTGGCTTCGTTTGAAAAAGATTATACAGGGATGCAGGTCAACAAACATAAAATTTGGTAACCATCATTATTTATTTATTCACATCGCTGTGGTAATAATACGTACCACAAACGGTGAAAGACACTGCATTTTGCACACACATGCATATTTATGTGTTTTTGGTGACAGGATAAACAGAAATCCATAAGAAGCATTAAATGGCTGATGTTCTCTGTATTGCACAAACTACATTTTTAGTCCATTACATTTCGTATCAAAGAAAAGAGCAGTTAGTAGGCTTATACGATCAGCTTCATTTGCCAGACTGCGTGTCGACATTTCCATTTTCTAACTACTGGACCGATTTTACGAAATTTGGTACCAATGTTATGACATTAAACGACGCCGCAAAACCGAACTTTCTCATTTCCCACAGTCCGTAATAACAATTTGGGAGACGCGAGGCTTGTGAAGCGAGAGCGACATCAGCGCCATTAGTGCCACTTAACCTTTCGACGCCTAACGTCGACTATACTGGTCGTACCGCACCGCTAACCTCTAAATGTTTCATTTTATATATTTATTCAACAAATATAGGTACTGAATATTTTAAACACGGTATACACTCTCCGGTTTTTCCTCTTCAAAATGCAGTTTGTTTCATAAATCTAACTTATTTGGTTCCTGTATTATTCACATTTTATATACAGAATGTGCTAAAATTTAAAAAAATAATTCCGGCGCCAAAAGGTTAATAATACTAAAATGATGTATGGCAAAATTAGAAGATTCAGGTCGCCTGTGACGTTATGTAGTGTAGCCTACATTGCAAGACACTTACCCTTTGTCCTACCGAGGTGGGTATTGAAATTTTAGCTCATGGTTGATGAAAAACTTATTACTTAAACAAAAAAAAGATGGAATTATAATGATTATAAGGTATTTCGTGAAAAATAAGAGATTATGAAACGTGTCTTCAAAGTGCAGACATTTCGTTGTTGTCCAAATACTTTCGAACCCGGTTATAAAGATATCGTTTTATACTACATTTCGCTAATAACGTCAAGATATTCCGTAGTACCAATTAATTCCTCGTTGTTAACCACAAAATTACACTGCTCTGAGAGAACAACACACCTTTATAACAACAAGAAATATTCCGTCCCTTTCATGACGTTATAACCGAGTTCGACTGTATATAAAATGAATATTCTGGGGGTGCTTTTCTTCGTGAGCTCGCACTGCCTTCATCTTCAGGGTCAAGAAGTCTCACTCTCTCTGGACTGCTTGACCCTGAATATGACGACATTGAGATGCTCGGAAACCCCGATAACTACTTACTGTTCGAAAACGCCTAACTTCCCAGAATAGCTGCACCTTCGGTATCACTGCTGTAAAAAACGGAAGCCTCGCTAATGCCAAACATCTTTGAAAATGTAAAATAACAACATGGCGACAACGTAAAAACTTTTATTTAGATAGGCCCTTTATGACGTAGGTCAATGTTGTTTAAAAGCAAAAACGGTAGCAAAACTAAATTCCACAGAAATGGACTTTTGGCGACGCTCTGATCGTATCTCCAGGAAGGACAAAATTAGGAATGCTGTTATCAAACAAAAATATGAATGTGGTAAGGTCTCTTTTAGATGATATTAAAAACAAGCAACTTCAATGGTATGGACATGTTCAAAGAATGGAAGAGGGGAGATTACCAAAATAAGTTATGAAATGGAGTCCGCCAGGAAGAAGAAAACGAGGTAGACCTAAAGCTAACTGGGCGGAAGGGATTAGAGGACTGATGGGAGAAAAGGGATTCATAGAAGAAGACTGGGATGACAGAGACAACTGGAGGAAGAAGAAAATATAGTTGTCAAATTGGCGCAGGAAGATGTGGAAACATTGTGCAACCTGCTAAATAATAATAATAATAATAATAATAATAATAATAATGTTGCGCTAAGGGTTGTATTTTGACATAGAAGGAGCGAAATGTTTATATGACAGAGATACCAGTCTCATTACACTGACAGCCTTCTGGGTCACGATGTTCACTTTTATGGCGTTTCGGAGAAACACGTTTCATAAGACTAGGGGATTTCTTGACTGGCTGAAAAAAATATTAGATTCTGGAGAAAGGTTCTGCCCTGTGGAATCAGATAATTGCAGAGGAAACGTACCGCGTCCCTTCTTATAATAAAACCAACTAGATGCACTAATTTCTCTAATTTATTTTAGGAATAGAACTCTACGTACTATGTATTTCGGACAGTTCCTCTGTCCATCATCAGGAGTCTAGTACTGTACACACAGCAATGGTATATGTCGTACAGGTTTGCTGACAGCTTGCTATCAAGCAGTCGGTATAACCTGTATGTATTGCTGTGTGTACAGTGCTAGACTCCTGATGATGGTCAGAGGAATTGCCCGAAACATGTAGAGTTCTATTCCTAAAAATAAATTTGAGAAATAAGTGCATCTAGTTGGTTCTATTATAAGAATATATCACGATGCACGGTCCTCTGAATGTCAAATACCGCGTCCCCTTACAAATTGCATCTGTTTAACACTGTTTAGTATAGCGACTGACTACGGGCTGAACGGTCCGGGGATCGAATTCCGGTGGCGGCGAGATTCTCCGCACCTGTCCAGACCGCCCCTGGGGCTCACCCAGCCTCCTGTACAATGGGTACCGGGTCTTTCCCTGGGCTAAAAGCGGCCGGGGCATGACGCTGACCACTCACGCCCTTCTAGTGCCTTGGTCAAGAAAGAGTAGAGCTATACCTCTACTCCCCCTATGGGCCGTACGGCCTGTACTGAGCCTCATTGGCTGTAAAAGGGTGCACTTTTACTTTAATACTGTTTAAGGAAATATTCCCAGTTTATTCTGCCAATCACACAAGATACACGCCGGCCTGTACACTGTGTGCCTCAACTGTTCGCGGAATGGCAAAAACAGAAGACAAAAACAAAAGAGTCTATTACCTAGTCCGGTGTGGCGCCTGCGTCTTTCTCCTTACTAAATTCATCCGGTTTTTCAAGACAACAGCTCATTACATATTTACTCATTGTGTAACTAGTGTTAGGGTTTGAACAATCGAGCATGTGTTTGTTTATTCCTTCATTATTTGCCGTGTTTATTTGAATAGAAACACGTTCGTGTGTTTCCATACGCCTCCCATGTCATACGGGGAAGTCAATTACATAAATATAACATCCTAACGACATTCCGCATCCTTACAACAGGCCCATGCTGCGCGTCTACATGCCTGATGTTGTTACTGCATAACACCGCCACATGTAGATAATCCAGCGTTTATTTGAGGTAGGATTCGAACCGTGATCTCTGAAAAACAATACAACTGAACGACACTAGGGCTATCCAACTTGAGGGCGTAACGGTGAGCAAAGCGATCACGCCTTTCGAAACATGAAATATTACGGCTTGTAGACTGTCTTTCTTTCTTGTTTTTAAGCTTTCGCCGTGTTCTAAATGTAATTTATTCTTTTTGGGTAATTCCCCGGCGTCTGAGTTCTAATTGCCGACGTTTCGGAACTCACTATCGGTTCCATCTTCATAGGCAGG
>Ga0123355_10008102_pt1 | contig 15859 bp, 9 predicted proteins | sample TergutEmb28metaG_3_FD_89872 | JGI IMG/M metagenome (GOLD analysis project Ga0123355, IMG submission 89872) | Embiratermes neotenicus P1 segment gut microbial communities from Petit-Saut dam, French Guiana - Emb289 P1 | ecosystem: Host-associated > Arthropoda: Insects > Digestive system > Gut ...
AGGGTTAATTTTGTGTTAAAATATATGCTTAGAGTTAACCACAAATTTTTTTTGTTTGGGGATGGGCTCGGAGAGTTTAAAAAAATGTTTTTTTTGGGTTTTTTTTTTTTTTTTTTTGGTACTGTCACAGATGAGAGCCTTGCGTTTGAACTTGTGCCACCTAAAATACATAGGCACTTGACTGACTGGTTTGATGGGGAAAGGAGTGTGAAGTTCAGTGGTATTTTCCACGAAGATTAGAAAATTTATATTTTTAATTTCGTTCACAGTTTGAGGATTGATAATAGTACCTTCGAGAGGGTGGAACAAATTTAACAAATCAAAATTCTATTGTGGAAGAAATTAAGAGCAGATTGAGGTCAGGAAGTGCTTGCTATCATTCAGTGCAGAATCTTTTGTCTTCTAGGTTGCTATCCAAGAATTTAAATATCAAGATATATAGAACTATAACTTTGCCTGTTGTTTTGTATGGGTGTGAAATTTGGTCGATGACATCGCGGGAGGAAAGGAAGCTGAGGGTGTTTGAGAACATGGTGTTGAGAATATTTGGACCTAGGAGGGATGAGGTAATGGGGGAATGGAGGAGCTAAATTATTTGTACTCCTCACCCAATATTGTGCGGGTGATAAAATCGAGAAGAATGAGATGGGATGAGCATGTGGCGCATATGGGTGAGGAGAGGGGGGTGTATAGGGTCTTGGTGGGGAAACCGGAAGGAAGGAGACCACTGAAGAGACCTAGGCGTAGATGGGTGGATAATATTAGGATGGATCTCCAGGAGGTGGGATGTGGGTATATGAACTGGATTGGGCTAGCCCAGGATAGAGACAGGTGGTGGACACTTGTGAGTGCGGTAATGAACCTTCGGGTTTCTTGAAATGTGGGGAATTTCTTGACTAGCTACAAACCAGTTGGCTTCTGAAGAAGGACTCTGCACCATGGAGTAAGTAAGTAAGTCTGAAGAAAGATGAGTGTAAGGGTGAAGATACAGAAGATGTGATCCTCTGTCAGAGAATAAATACAACCCAGAAATGACACTTATTGTTGATTTCTGTTAACTTCATGTAGCCAATCCACGTGACTTTGAATGATCTACCCTAGATATTTGATTGCAGCACTTACTCGCATGACACTGGTAATCAGCTGTACAATCTATGTCCACATTGAATTTCAAGAGGCTTTCTATTGTAGTAAAGATATTACCTTGGAGACTTCCGCATTGTGACCTTCCATTTCAGCTAGCAGTTTAAAGTCTGACTGGACATCCCATATACATGCAGTAGCATCACTACTTGCTGTTGCCAGGCGATGACCCTTGTAATCAAATGAAATGTCTAGAACCTGCACACAAGTATAATGAAAATGTTATGAAATAATTTGAACTACAGAATGTTGAACAGGCTGTTTTGTTTTTAAATATATCATGTGGTTGGTTGTATACACCAAGAGGTGAAATTAGTTTTTTAGTACTTTGATGAGGGGACATTTTGTAATGTGCTATTTCTTTTATATTGAGGAGATGTTATTCCTGTACCCAACTTCAATGCTGGAGGACCCTTGTGCTTGCAGTAGTGAACGTGCAGATTTTATGAAATTGGAATTTATTGACTAGCTGAGTAACTGTTACCTTTTCAAGCAGGATCTTACTTACTTACTCCATGGTGTAGAGTCCTTCTTGAGAAGCTAACTGGTTTGCAGCTAGTCAAGAAATTCCCTGCATTTTATGGAACCCAAAGGTTCATTACCACACTCAGAAGCCTCCGCCACCCTTCCCTATCCTGGGCCAGCCTAAGCCAGTCCATATACCCACATCCCACCTCCTGGAGATCCATCCTAATATTATCCACCCATCTACACCTAGGTGTCCCCAGTGGTCTCTTTCCCTCCAGTTTTCCCACCAAAACCCTATATGCCCCCCCTCTCCTCACCCATATGCACCACATGCCCAGCCCATCTCATTCTTCTAGATTTTATCATCCGCACAATATTGGGTGAGGAGTACAAGTCATTTAGCTCCTCGTTATGCAATCTCCTCCATTACCTCTTCCCTCCTAGGTCCAAATATTCTCCTCAACACCATATTCTCAAACACCCTCAGCTTCCTTTCCTCCCTCAATGTCAGTGACCAAGTTTCACACCCATACAAAACAACTGGCATAATTATAGTTCTATATATCTTATTCTTTAAATTTTTGGATAGCAACCTAGAAGACAAAAGATTTTGCACCGAATGATAGCAAGCATTTCCTAACCTCAATCTGCTCTTAATTTCTTCTGGAATAGAATTTCGATGTGTTAAAGTTGTTCCCAAATATTTAAACTCTTCCACCCTCTTGAAGGTACTGTTATTAATCCTCACACTGTGATTTCGTCCTGCATTTTGATCTCAAGACATAACCATGTACTTAGTTTTATCCGCACTTATTTCCAGTCCAATCTCCCTAGTAGCAGCTACTAAAGCTTCTGTGTTTTCCTTTAGCATATGTATACTTCCTCCTAGTATATTAATATCATCGGCATAAGCCAGAAGCTGATGTGTACCATTTAGTTTCAAGCCATCCTGGTTTACCTGAACCCTCCTAATGGCGTACTCTAAAGCAAAGTTAAAAAGCATTGGCAATAGAGTGTCCCCCTGATTCAAACCATTCCTAATAGGGAACCTGTCAGACACATTCTCGCCTACCCGGACTCTGCTATATGTTTCAGTCAGACTCATCTTAATTAACCTTACAAGTTTCCTAGGGATACCAAACTCAAGGAGAATCTTATATAAGACCTCTCTCCTAACTGAATCATGAGCTTTCTTGAAGCCTATAAAGAGCTGATAAACTTCTTCATTGTATTCCCATCTTAGTACATGTGTTTATAGTTAATTGGTTAGTTAGTGCTTAGATAAGGCATAAATGTATTTTTCAATATGTGTTATGTATGGGAACTCTAATATTTGCAGACCAGAAATAGGACATTTTAATTTGAAACTGTACAATACAATGAGTATTTTGTAGATCTGGTTTCTGTTAAACTTATTTTGCTTGTTGTCATTGCATTACAAAAAATATTCACCCATGGGCCAGCCAGTTTTAATTTAATTCCTGCATCTTGCACTGGAACTAGTATTTTTCAGCACTGATTTACCCATTATATAGACTGGACATTAGAAAGGTAAAATGAAATACTTTATTGTAGAATAACATTTATGCAGTAGAACTTGGCACTTCAATAGGAGGAAACTGATAGAACTGGCTATAGTAAATGGGTGCTGCTGCAGGGATGAAGAATTATAATGCAGTCATCCCCTGAAATCACATCATAGGTAGTTCCAAGACCAGCAGCATTAGTCAAGACAACATAAGTCAAGACAGGATTTCCTATAAACACAATGTTAAAATGTGAAGGGTGTTTTCAGATAGTCTTTTCTGACCAAGGAGAAAGGTATGTCTATATTGATGAAAACTTTTTCCAAAAAAAATGTGAAATTCGACAAACAAATGACAGTTTAAGGAGGAGGCACTTTCTCTTGGGTCATTTAGATTATCATCCCCCAGTAAGTTCCTTAAGATGGCTTGACAAGATCAAGCACTGAACTCTTGTGAGACAAAGACTTCTTCTCCATCAGAAAACTTCATAACAAACACACATCCCTATAGCTCCTTATCTCGTTGTTAATTGTTACTCCTACGAAACTGTCATCCCATAGCTTGATACCAGCTTCATTAAGTCCAAGTCTCCAAGTCATAGGTCTCCAACCTTTATATGGCAAAAGTCTACACTGGTTATTGTGGGCTGGTTCACAGGTCGCACATGGACTTTTGACAATAAATGGTATGCCTAACGGCCTGAATTATTGTGCAACTTTTATGGCATATACATAACTTACAGATGTGGCCATGGGCCACCTCATACAAGTTGGTGGGCCGGATGCAGCCTGTAGGCTGCAGGTTGGAGATCCATGCCCTCACTCAAATTTGAAACCATCATGGTCCTCTCCTTAGGCTCAGGTTCCTCGCCTTCTTAAAGGGCATTTTGTTTCAAAATTTCAACTCAATTGTCAAGGGTGAGCTCCTTTTCATGGGTGTTCAGCAATTTGAAAGTACGTATATGTACGGCATCATAGTTCAGCATCATACTTACAAATGTGCACACTTGGCTTTAATATATTGGGTCTTGGGGCAAACGACATAAGCACAGAATGAAGTCTGAGGGTTACTGTGTATTAGAGTAGTTTACCATTTATCTCTTTGTAAGTGGTATTATACCATTGTATGAAAATGAATTAGGTAAAATATCAGTGTATACAGCCACAGGACTCATACCCCCTTGCAATCAGTAGACTGCTCTCATGCAAATACAAAATGTAAGCAAAGGCTTATAGTGCCAGTATGTTTGCTGCATGAGCAAAGGATGCGTCATTATCAGACATAACTTAATCTGCTGTCTGATTCCTAAATTATTGACATCCTACACTTGGGCACAGTAGGATTCAGAATCAACTTACATACCTTGACAGCACAGTAGATGGTACTTTAAAGCCACAAAAGAAGCATGCTTATGTTTTCTTCTTCGTCATTAGGGCCCATAGCTAATGTCACGGATGTACCGCAGCCTCTAAGGCTTATTGTACTACCCTATCCCCCCTCTTTTTAGATGTTCCCACTTTTGCCGCCAGGTGCCTCCAAGCCCATAACGACGCGAGAGATCCTAGCAGTGAAAGGTGGAACTGTGTGGGCGAGAAAGTTCCAGTAATTTTGCCTAAATGACCACTTCCATGCCATTTAGGGATCTTTTACATGCTGCAAATCTACGTCATGGGACGGACGGCTTTACTTCCCCTCCGAAGGAAGGTGTGCTGAGGATTTTTTCTCCCTGAAAAATCCTGACGGCTTCGGCCAGGTTTTAACCTGCAAACTTGGGTACTTAAAGGCAGCACGCTACCCCTAGACCACCAAAGCCGATATGCTTGTGTCTTAGATGCTGTATATTTGGATACTGTATTAAAGTTTTGTTCATGACGGTATGAGGATGACCTGTACAATGTCTGTAGGTACATAAATTGCCTGATACACATAGTATAGTCCTCATTAAGGGTCAGAGTCTAAAAATGCAATTTTAACTCCATCTCTTCCTCCTTATGCTGTGTTGGTTGTGTGCACAGTAAATTGAGCCTTGAACACTGCATGTAATACATATAATAAGGAATGTGAAGGAATTATGCCTAAAAGAGAAGTATATTCTGTGGAGCTGTGTCCATCTTGAGAAACAAGTGGGCGCACAGCTAGTACAGGATTTTCCTACCATTTATGGAACCCAGTTCATTACCATGTTCACAACTGCCTGTCCTTGGACCCACTTTTGAGGCAGATGAATCCAATCCACATTACCATACCCTGTTGCTGTAAGATCTGTTTTGATAATATTCATGTATGTATGCCTAAGTTCTGCATATGGTTGTCCCACAGATTTTATGACTAAAACTGTTTTCAGTTCTCTTATTTTATGGGTGCTTCATTCTTCGCCCTTCTCATTCTCAATTTGTCGTAATAATAACTGGTGAAGAGTACAAGGTATGTAGCTCCTCATTATGTAATTTTATGCGCCTTGTGTTACTTCTTGCCTGTTTGATCCAAACATTTTCCTCAGCAACCAGTTTGCACACATCCACAACTGTTATTCTTCCCTTGCAAAATAGACAGAGTTTTATGCCTATATAAATTCAACAAGTAGAATTATATTTCCATATATTTTAATGTTTTCATTGTTTGACTTACCTACCTCATCATTATGACCCACAATGGTAGCCACACTGGAAAAAGTACGTTGGTCCCATACCCTTGCAGTCCCATCCATCGAACTGCTAGCTATAAGGGTGCAATCATGATTGAATAAGCAGTTGCTTATTTCTTCCGAATGGCCAGTGAGGATACTTACTCTTCTGCAAAGAGTACAACAAATATATAAGTTCACGAAACATCTAAATATATAAAATTAATTGTGTGTTGGGTGAGGGGTGGGGGGGTGGGAGTGGGGAGTTGGAACGTGTGCATGCATATCCATGACTGGAGAACGCGGACCTGATTTTGATCAAAGTTGTAATATACCCATTATGACAAGTATCTAAACGTTCCATGAAGATTTAATTGGTTGGTGCCAGTTGTTGTTTGGTGTAACAGTAACACTATAAGAAGAGATTACAAGGGATGCTGTTATGAGACTTTCATTTTTAAGAAGACTTTTATTAGCATTTTTTGTTTTGTTGACCGTGCATCGTGATATATTCATTTAAAGAAAAACTAACTTGATGCACAATTTATCTTCAGTATATTTTGTCAAACACCGCTACATGTTTCGGGTGTATCTGTAGCCCGTCATCAGGAGGTAGACCATATGGATACAATATATGGTACTTATTGTTCTTTTTAGATGGCTGTCTGTTGTCCTGGCTGGGTTGGAACCCAACCAGGACAACAGACAGTCATCTAAAAAGAACAATAAGTACCAAATGTGTCCATATGGTGTACTTCCTGATGATGGGCTATAGATACGCCCGAAACATGTAGAGGTGTTTGACGAAATATACTGAAGATAAATTCTGTATCAAGTTGGTTTTTCTTCAAATGAATTTTATTAATGTTTACAGCAGTTCTAGAACTTTTGAATTTGAATAGGAGAATAAACATTTTATTTGTGTCATTTAACATCAGAGCACATGCCTTAATTAGTGCCATAGAATAATAGAGAGAGTATTTATTTTCAAAGGTTTTCAGACTGTCATACCACTAAAGGTCTTGTGTAATAATTGAATATTTGCCTTATGGTTGTGGCAAGTGTGACAGTGTTGCTCTGTTATTAAGTTGGATATTTTTGTGGTAATGTAGTACAGTAAGTTCAGCTATATCTTTATCATAATTTTGGTGCAAGATTTTTAGACACAGTGTTAAAGATGTTGGAAAATGGTTCAACGATACACATGCGTAGGTGGTGAAAGAAACAAGTGCAAAAAATGGATATAATGAAATTAGAAAATACGAATGAACGAATATAATAACACAGAAGTTCTTTCACATTAAGAAAAGAACACAGTCGAAGGGTTCATTTTATAAAACCAACAACTTGCACATACAATTACATATACATGATATCAGTCCACTCCTACATGTTTCAGAGGCTGACCACCTTCATCAGGGAGCCATTACCAGTTTTTGATACATAGTGAATTAGAATACAGTTTGTAGTGTTAAGGTACCTAGTATCATAGCTCTTGACGAAGCTGGACTTCTGAGTTAACCTTTTGGCGGCGGAATTATTTTTTTTAATTTTAGCACACCCTGTATATAAAATGTAAATAATACAGGAACCAAATATGTTAGAATTATGAAACGAACTGCATTTTGAAGAGGAAAATACAGCGAGTATAAACCATGTTTAAAATATTCATTACCTATATTTTTTGAATAGATATATAAAATGCAACATTTAGAGTTTAGCGGTGCGGTACGACCACTATAGTGGTCGTTAGGCGTCAAAGGGTTAATCAGTTCACTGATGACGCAGATCGAGATGGTCCTCAAAACATTGGTTTACCAATCATTCATCCACTTGATGTGGCTGCTAACCCAAGAATATTTCATGAAATATTAAAATGGAATTTGAAGGTCTGAAGATTTCAATAGTTGCCATTGTTCTTTCCCAGTGGTAAAGAGGCTGGACCATGACATTGGCCACTAACCTCTACATAGTGTTGAGGTTAAGAATGAATGGGGTTATAACTCTGTTCCCCAGATATGTCTACATGGTGTTGACAGCGAAAAATTCACTTTACCATTGAAGATATAGGAAAAGTATTGGTTGGTTTCTTAGATGTTCGTCAACACTAGAGGAACCTGCTATCTCAATCATTGGGGTAGAAGAGATATTCATCATCATTCACCAAACTACATGTCACACCCCAGTAGACTAATTTTCAATCTACCAGACCCTGTGGTATTGTAACCAGGAAGACAACAATCCAAATCTTCACCACCATGCAATCATCTAATCTCAAAAAGATTAATGTAGCAGGAATTTGCCAAAGGAGGCAGATTTTATAAATTGTTCTGCCACTTACAGCTGTTTGTGCGAGAAGAAAGCAGTTACAACTCCAACACAAACCATTTGCATATTAAAACTTCCAGTGAAGTCAGTTATCTAGGTTAGCAAAAAGTATGTCTCTGCAGCCATCAGGATAGTAGCATAGCTTCATGTATTTTCAGAAAACATTGTGAGTTATGGGTCTTAACATTTGATAAGTATATTAAAATTCATTATGAGGCCCTGAAGTCCCATTTGTAGGAAAACATGGTCTCAACATTTCAGAGGAATTCTTCATCTTACTTCACTGTGCGAGTGTCCCAGACACTGATACAGTGATCGAAGGACCCGGTGATCATCTGGTTGCCATCACTGGAGAACTGTAATGCTATTACTGCTGCTGTGTGCCCTCTTAGCGTTGCAACTTCCTGTCCTGTCAAGTACATATTATGCAAATTTGGTTATCAATCTCTTTTCTCTTGTATGTCCTGGCCTAGAACTTATGTGGCAAGGAGCTATTAACTTTGTTTAACCACATTTCATAAATACAAAGACACATCTTAACTTTGCCAAGTCCACCTCCTTACCAAATCAACACTTTTTTGTGGAATGAAATAAATGTAGTCAAATGACTGACAGCATTTTTCTTTGTTCCCTGGAATTTAATACATGCATATCAATATAGTCCTTGATTTAGATTTGATATCTCGAAAATTAGGATACTATTGTAATATTCTGGTGTTGCAGGACTTTTCAGGAGAAGGGGGGAGGACAAAGAGAAAGATCCCTTGCTTGCATTAGAGCAGATTGTGACTGACCAGTAAATGAGAAGTAAAAGAAAAATCACAGAAACAATAGAAGAGTCTTAAGTTAGTAATGAAAGATTGTGGAATAGCATATACAAAAAGGCAAATACTGACAGTTTTAATTCATATATCACTTACTAGATTGATGAACATGCCATATTGCAACAAATCCTAATCCATAAGTGTGCCTGATAAGAAGGGCCTGATAGCAGATGTGCATTTTAGCATACAGCCAACCAATTATTCTATTTTATGAATGAATAAAAGATAAACAAACTTTGACAAATCAAAATTCTATTCAGGAAGAAATGAAGGGCAGATTGAAGCCAGGAATGCTTGCTGTCATTTGGTGGAGAATCTTTTGTCTTCCAGTTTGCTGTCAAAATGTGTAAAGATTAAGTGTACAGAACTATAATTTTGCCTGCTTTTTGTATGGGTGTGAAACTTGGATGCTCACATTTAGGGAAGAACATAAGCTGAGGGTGTTTGAGAATAGGGTGCAGAGGAGAATATTTGGGCCTAAGAGGGACAAGGTAACAGGGGAGTGGAGAAGACTACATAACAAGGAGCTTAACGATCCATACTCCTCACCAAATATTTGGATGATCAAATTGAGAAGAATGAGATGCACGGGGCATGTAGCATGTATGGGGGAGAGGATAGGCATATACAGGGTTTTGGTGGGGAAACCTGAGGGAAACAGGCCACTTGGAAGACCCAGGCATAGATGGGAAGATAATATTAAGATGGGTCTGCAGGAAGTGGGATGTGGGGGCATGGACTGGATTGGACTGGCTCAGGATAGGTACAGGTGGCGGGCACTTATGAATGCGGTACTGAACCTTCAGGTTCCACAAAATTTGGGGAATTTCTTGATTAGATGAAAACCGGTTAGCTTCTCAAGAAGGACTCTGCTCCATGGAGTAAGTAAGTATCAACAATGACAATTACTGGTATGAGCAATAAAATGTAGTGTATAATGCTTTATAGTAGGTTTGGAAATAACATGCTGAAAAAATTAGTTCTGATAGCATCCAAAAAAAAGAGTTTCCAATTTAGTGTAGAAGAAGAAGATGCTTGATGATCTAAACAAAGTCTAGAGAAAAGGTTATGGACTATTCAGCACAGGCCAAGTAACTTGAGTCTAATACTGTTTAGGTGTTTGTTTATCAAAGCAATTTTCTGACTTTTGTACATGTAAGAAAGAACACCGGAAAGATGTGAGCAATCTGCTGGCAACACAGATGATTTTCCTACATGTAACTGAGATTTAAATGTGAGTGAGAAATTCAGAGTGTGTACAGTAGTTGGAGTGGATTTGATAGAAATGGAACTAGGAAAAAAATCTGTAGTCATTTAATCAGGTAATGAGAATGGATTGTTAGCATGGAAGATCTAATATTCTTGCCATGGTGTTGCTCAAGATTCAAGCCATCAAGGATGTTATGCTGTGCTGTCAGCTCAGTAGTTCACAACACTTCAAGGGATTGTAGTCCTTCATTTTCATCACTTCTTTGAGCCCTGACCCTGAAGAGGAAGGCTGTACAATTCTCTGAAACACTGGGAAGAATTTTCCCAGTTATAGAATGTAACATCTTGGAATACTTCAATCTTCATGATGGTAGCAGTTGGAGCTCAACAAGACAATACAGGCCAGGCAACGGGAATTGGAAGTGTCAAATAAGAAGATCTGTGTAGAATAGAAATCTAAAGTTTTTGTTGAACATTTACAGATTGATAGCAATGAGAAGAAGCAGCTTTGTCACAGTCACATCACGTACAGAAGTGAAAAACATTGAAGAAGGGGAAAAATCATATCAAATTGACCTGTAGCAATATGGTAGAGTCTGGCAGTTGAATCCATGGAGCTGGTGCCCACCAGAAGGCTGTGAGGGTTGAACTGGACTGTGACCACCTCTGCAGTGTGGCCCCACAAGGTGTTATAGCATTCACCGGTCTCTGCTGACCACAGGCGAGCAGTCTTATCAAAAGAGCCTGTCAGTATCTTGTCACTGTGAAAATAGCATTTTTACCAAACGAAGTGTATAGTCTCCTTTATGCATAATTGACATTACTAGTTAAAAGCTTATTAAATGCATGTGTGGTTATTTTATGTCAAGAATGGGAAAGTATGGGCCAGATGCATGGACTTGATTAGCTTATTAAAAGATTGAAATTTTAGTAATGGCAAGAGAAATTGCATCAGGTAGCTTAAAGCTAAATAGTTTATATGTTGTTTGTAGCCTATGAATATGTGTCTTTAACTTGGCCTTGAAATACTGAAGTAATTTCTCATCCCATATGTACATTTAGGACAGTTTTACCAAAATGCATGAAAACACTTAATATGCTTAAATGTCTGGAATGACAAAATGAAGAGGGACCAGCATAAGGTATATAACTAATTTATAATAATTCACAAATAAATGCACAATTTTCTGTATATACACAATTATTTTATATTAAAAGCAGTGACAACTCCTACATGTTTTGATCTCTAAGGAATCATCATCAGGGAGTCTGTACATCAATTTCAGTTAGTTATTATCAATGCATGGAATGAACAATGTAAAATTTATCAGTGCCCAACAAGCAAGAGATATTTACCAATGTGAGAATATGAGAGAAACTGTACGCAATTGATGTACAGACTCCCTGATGATGATCCCTCAGGGATCAAAACATGAAGGAGGTTTCATTGTTTTTAATATAAAATAACTGTGAATATATATACAAAAAATGTGCAATTATTGGTAAATTGTTATGTATTAGTTATTACCAACGCACACAGTGAACAATGTGAAAAAAAATGTATATATTTGTATTTTGTGTTTCTTATATTTTTTATTGTAACAGCTCTAGGAACCATTCTCAGTCATTATCATCAGATAATAATAGAATATATCCAGAATTGTTTGTGCAGTAAATTGTTGTTTGGACTTTTAAGTTACAGTCATTTAGATACTGTGCTTCTAGTGTTTATCAAGTCACTATTTGCATATTATGTGTTTGTAACGGAATATATCCGCAAATACATGGATAAAGTAATTTAGTCAATTTAGTTACAATTATTTAGATACATGGGTTTTAAAATTTTGTTGCATCAAATCACTGTTATCATATGTCATGCCTGTAACACGTGGCTATCATATGTTAAATAACATGACTATCCACTGAAGTGCCATACCTTTCATTTCTTTACATTTTGTGTAAATAGTCTTGATTTATATTTTGGTATTTTTTATATGCAACATTTTCAGACATTAGAACTATATCTTATATTTATTGGACCGTGCATCATTGTGATAGTTGAAGAATAAAAGACCAACTTGATGTCACTTGCTATTTTATTTCACTTCTTATGTGCCCAACATGTTTCAGACATTAATATATTCATCATCAGGAGCTTGCAACTATTCTGTTGAATTGCCACATCCGTGTATCCATGTTGCAGGCTGAAGCCTGCAACACGGATACCACTCCAACCCAACCACACCGAAACTCCAACACACATCGAACCAAGAACAACACGATCAATGTGGCAATTCAACAGAATGGTCGCAAGCTCCTGATGATGGATATATTAATGTCCGAAACATGTTGAGCACATAAGAAGTGAAATAAAATAGCAAGTGACATCAAGTTGGTCTTTTATTCTTCAAGTATTAGAACTATAGTATGGTTCATTGATGCTGACTCCCCCCTCCCCTATTATCTTGAAGGCCATATAATGTTTGTCACATGTTACTACTTACTCAAAGGGGTTGTTGAATGCTACAGCATAAACTACGTTTTTATGACCTTCTAGGGTGAAGAGTTCTTTACCAGAGTCAATATCCCATATTTTGCAAGTACGGTCGTAACTTCCGGTGATACAACTGAAACGGAAGTACTTTATTTATTCGTACAACAAGAACTTCTTGAAAGCAGTTATGGTGCCTGCTAACCTCAATTGTTTTATTCTGGGTGATTAGGCTAGCACAGAATGTGAATTAATAGTTGTAAAATTCCATGATCCATTTCTGTGAATAATTTCCACTGGTGCGTATTCTTATTACATTAAATTTACCACATGAAAGTTTTGCACCACTGTTTGCAGTTTCTAATGTATAAATATATTTTATAGAAAATTTTTACAGTGATATCTTCTGGCACCAGATACATTCTATACATCCAATAGGGCCAAAACATGTCATCACCTTAAATAATATTAAATAATAAACACCTAAAGTTACTAGTTGTGTTTTGACTTATTTAAACTTGTTCCTTACTGACATTATTCTGAACACAATGGGGATGACTCACCTAAAGATTCCATACATCCAAAATTTAGTCATGGTGTAAACCAGTTGTGGTGTGTCATAAAAAATATGCAGAACTACTGTTGTAAGCATTTCACATGCAGTATTCAGGTGTTACAATAATTTCATTATATACAGCTGATAAAGAGTATGAGTCATGTGTAAACATTAGAAATTGATCAAGAGATTAAAAGAAGTGTGAATTTGATTGTCTTCTTTATGGAGTATGTATAAACACTACAGCCTAAACATAAAACTAAATACATGAATGAATATGAAGAGTGTATGTAACATGGAGATTGGGGGAAATCAGAATGAGTAAAATTTGGTTTCCCTTTTGTCAGCATAAAAATGTCACCAGTTAATTTTAGTGACCTACAGTGGCATGACCTCTACTAAATTCCTTGAATGTTAACCATTTAATTCAAAAGTTTATTAAGGTTTGTATGTATTCTCTTTTTTGAAATCAGGTGAAAAACTTGTTTAAAAGAAGGAAATCGTTTCAAATTTTTGGTTTGTTATTTGATTATTTCATACTGTTTCAACTGCATAACAATTAATGAGACATAGTTCAGATTCAGGAAGTGACTTAATTTCTGTCTTGCATGGGGAGACTGAATAAAGCCAAGAAACAGGATAGCCAGTGATCTGGGTGGTACTGGAACTGGGTACCTCGATAAATCTAGAGTGCTAATGCTATACCATCCTTTTCAGAATATGTGTATCACATACTGAAGCCAACTGAATTTGTAACTTGGAACTTGTGATTGGAAAAATTGTTTTTCAGAGTAAGTGGTGGATTGGAAAATGATTAACAGTGCACACAAAAGTAAGCTGAGTGTTAGAATGTGGATATTGAACTTGCAAGGAAGTGCACACCCATACCCCAGACATAGACTACACTAATAGCTGTCACCCACGCAATGAAAAACTGAGGTAAAATATACCGTTTGCCTCTTTTATCAAATGCAACATTAGTGAGAGGTAACAGATGTGTCTTCAGGGTCTTAGTCTTATAAAACTGGTGGTTACTTGCGTAACTGATCTTTGTCTGCAGCTTAGAGAGTGACTCAATAAATTGAGGTATCACTCCAGCAGTAATTAGAGGCTCATATGCTGCTATGGTTGCTGCCAGTTCATTGACATTGGTCCTGCAGTGAAAGAGATATGTCAATAAATATGAGTACTATCCATGAATCTATTATGAGGACCAAAATTTTCTCTGGGGTTTCAATGATGTGCTGAAACACACAACAGATAAAACTGACAATACAGCACTTGTCCATAGTAAGTTCTTTTTCCATTCATTCATTCATTCATTTAGTATTCCAGAGATCCATCAGAGTGGATATAGAACTTGTCATTAGATAACAACAGGCATATTACAAAATGAGTCTTAACAGTAAGATACATATGATAGTAATTTGTAATTATGATACGTAAGTAGAAAATCAAGTTTATACAAGGCAATGTGATCATTTCAGAATATACAGTCAATGAAATACTTACATAATGTAACTAGACAGAACTTAAAAACAATTCAAGAGTACTTACATAATGCATATAGACAGAATCTTAAATCAACATTCTATGTTGAGTGTAACTGGCCACACATTACTATAAAATTCGGTAATTTCCTTAGACAGTACAAACATACATATTAATATAGAAAAAGCCTTATGTTTATTGGACCATGCATCATCTTGATAGTTGAGTAAAAAGAGACCAACTTGATGCCACTTGTTTTATTATTACTTTATTCAGTGCCCAACATGTTTCAGATGTTAATACATCTATCCTCAGGAGCTTGCTGATGTATTAACATCTGAAACATGTTGAGCACTGAATAAAGTAATAATAAAACAAGTGGCATCAAGTTGGTCTCTTTTTACTCAACTATAGAAAAAGCCGTGTTCTCTTTGACCGACAGTGTACTGACCTCACTAAACCTCCGACAACAAATAGGGGGGATTTTTTGTGATCTATCCAAGGCTTTTTGATTGTGTAAATCACGAGATTCTTTTGGCAAAATTATGCCACTATGGAATTCGTGGAGTGAGATTGAGCTGGTTCAAAACTTATATTACTAACAGGAAACAAAAGGTCAAAATTACTGCACAAAATCTTAAGCACAAATCATTTTGTAGATGGGAAACAATAGAGAATGGTGTACCTCAGGGATCGATCCTGGGATCACTTCTATTTGTTATCTATGTGAATGATCTCCCTCGCAGTATTAACAAATTTGCTAGCTCTGTGATATATGCGGATGACACAAGTGTGTTAGTCTCCGCCATAAACTTGAAAGATTTGCAAACAAAGATTCACTCTCCACCACATCATATCTCAGAATGGTTTTTATTCAGTGGATTAACCTTAAATATGGAAAAGACAAATATAATAAAATTTTGCACAAATCAGTTACTAAATAATCAGCAACAATGTCCCACTGATAATTACTTAATCAATGAAGTTACAAATATCAGATTCTTGGGATTAGAATTAGATAATAATATGAATTGGAAAAATCATGTTGCTAAAATCCTACCAAAATTGAATAGGGCCTGTATTGTATTGTATTGTATTGTATTTTATTATCTTTCCTTGGATCCTCATCGGATTACAAAATCCATGGATATGGAAATAGTCAGTTATAATAATAATAAATGTACATCATCGTTAAAATTC
>Ga0123355_10008103_pt1 | contig 15858 bp, 10 predicted proteins | sample TergutEmb28metaG_3_FD_89872 | JGI IMG/M metagenome (GOLD analysis project Ga0123355, IMG submission 89872) | Embiratermes neotenicus P1 segment gut microbial communities from Petit-Saut dam, French Guiana - Emb289 P1 | ecosystem: Host-associated > Arthropoda: Insects > Digestive system > Gut ...
AAAATGACATTAGAAAAAGCAGAGACTTTCGTTGCAAAACTAACGGGATGAAATTAAAGAAAGTTTGGTTACGATTCTAAGCTAGGTAGAAGCAGCCAAAAGTACACTACTGCGACTATTCTGTTGAATTACCACATTGGTCGTATTTTTCTTGATTCAATGTGTGCTGGAGTTCCGGTGTGGTTGGGTTGGGGCGGTATCCGTGTTGCAGCCTTCAGCCTACAACACGGATACCGCTCCAACCCAACCACACCGGAACTCCAACACACATCGAATCAAGAAAAATACGACCAATGTGGTAATGCAATAGAATAGTCGCAAGCTCCTGATGATGGATATATTAATTTCCGAAACATGTTGAGCACATAAGAAGTGAAATAAAATAACAAGTGACATCAAGTTGGTCTTTTATTCTTCAACCAGTATATGTTTATGTCTGCATGTGTATTTATGTTGGGAAGTGATTACCTGGAGAAGTATAGGTGTGAAAATGGGAATGATATTAAAGTTATTCTTATAGTCACAATATGTGGCAATATGGACTCAACTGACCTATTGTAGAGTTGGCAGAGTTTCTAGAAAAGAGGAAGAAAATTTGTGTACATTAAAATCGGAGAATATCTTTAACTTCTGAATAATTAAAGTATACAATTCTCAAGAATACTCTACCATATTTGTGCATGAAAGTCAATAATTTTGGCCTGTCCATCTATGTACATAGCAATCCAATATAATAAGCAGCGTAATTTTTTGTTTTGTATTCAAATTATAGCTTTGATTAATACTGTTCATATTGGCACAATATCATAAAAGAGAGCGACTAATCACTTCAATTTATCAACCAACGAATGCACATATAGTTTCACATAAAACGCTTTTAAAACACTTTAAAACACTCCGACATGTTTCGATCCTGTTAGATCATCATCAGGGAGCTTTGTTCCTTGCTAAAGTTATATTACAGTATTCACAATTCAATTCGTATTTGCAAACAAGGTGTTGTGGCAGCATATCATGTTGTGTGGGAATGTGTTGTAAAGCAGTGGCTAGGTGTGCGTCTTATGCTGACGCACACGACGCACACCTAGCCACTGCTCCACAACACAATCCCACACAATAACATATGCTGCCAAAACACCTCGTTTGCAAATACGAATTGAAATGTGAATACTGTAATATAACTTTAGCAAGGAACAAAGCTCCCTGATGATGATCTGACAAGATCGAAACATTTCGGAGTGTCTTAAAGTGTTTTGAAATGTTTTAAAAGTGTTTTAATACGAAATTATGTGCATTCGTTGGTTGATAAATTGAAGTGATTCTACGAAAATGCACGGTGCTGCAATAAGATTTATGGGCGACTAATGTACAGTTGTATGCTTTAATCACATGTTTTTGCTCCTCGACCGTCAAGGCAGAGATACACAATATTGGATTCTTGTATCTGAATGTTTCGTACCGTAAAGCGTTATTTATTGGAAGTGCTGTAATTTATATTTCAACTGAGGCAGTATTTAGGCAGTGGTCCTTTCTGCTGCAAGAGAGTCATGATCTCTCTCATGTTACCTCTTCCTAATTAATCCTGTTTGATTTAACGTAAAGTGGGAATACGAGATTTGTGAATAATTACACTTATTATTTTAATTATGGATTGATCTGGAAAGATAATGCACCATCTGGTATTTCGCTGCTACGTGATTCACGCTGCATTATGTCACTGTCATTCAACCCGTTGACGTCCTGTACGTTTTGTAGGCGCACAGTCATGTTATCAGCAGCGTCAATATTATTTCACACATAATGCACGAAGAGACGTGGGTCAGTGTTTTTATCGTAGGAAAAAAACTGTTACTATTAAAGAATTTAGCAATTTAAATTCGGTTACCTCCATCGTACAAGAACCTCTACCTCTAACTTGGGTCGCTTGGGTTTCTGCAGTGAAATTCGCGGTGCAATAATTCCACCTGATTCTGCGTAATTCGAATTATCCTTGTTGTGAAAATGCAGTTATTTGAGATGTTGCGCGATGTTGAGTGCTAAACAGTTTAAAAAGTTAGTGAGAACTTGTGCTTCAATCATTAGGATGAATAGTCCACGGGTCCGAAGGTAGCGCCAAATTCTTCCTCCGAAAAGTCGGTAAACATTTACCAGTCAACACGGTGTAATATATGAGAATACTTGATTCTCACACCAACATGTTTGGAAGAACCTAAAATCCCAATAATCATCTTGTTTCCAGGAGATGATTTCTAGACTTCTAGACCCAGTCCTAAACCAGATACAGCCCTGTCCCCTTTATCACACCATAATATTTCAAAATCCAGTTCCTCCCCCCCCCCCGCCAAAGTTACCCCTGGGTACAATATAAGGCTTTTGTCTTCAGGCTTCCAGGTAGAATTAAATAGGGGTTCTTTTGAGTCAAAACACAACTGTCTTATGTTGTTACCTTTATTTAAGCTGACGACATGTTTCGGTCGAAACATGTCGTCAGCTTAAATAAAGATAACAACATAGGATAGTTGCGTTTTGACTCAAAAGAACCCCTGTTTAATTGTAAATAAAACACAGAGGGAATGATACAACTAAATATTTCAGGTAGAAATTTGCAGTACTTGCAGATATGTCAAATGCCATGTTCCGGCTGAAACCTTTATTAACAACAACAATATAAATGCAGCTTCACTCCATGGAATACAGACCTACTTGAGAAGCTAACATGTTCTCAGCTAATCAAGAAATTTCCAGCATTTTATAGAAGTTGGAAGATTCATTACCGCATTAAAGAGATCCCTCCATCTATACGTATCTTATATCTGGAATTTTAGACATTGCCTTTTTCTTTTTGAATTCAGATTAACCATTTAAAGCCTGCTTATTAGTTAACGCAACAACAGGTTTAGTGTTCCAGAATTTTACGCTCTGTCCACACTGTATTTATGTTTTATTGCATTTATTTGTGAATAAATAACTACTCGTGCCACTTACAAGATAAACTGATTGGTTGTTATAACATAGATTAAAAGTGTTTACTGCGTGGTGCAGACTGTGTCTATAAATAAAGCAGTCTGCGGTTTGTCTGTAAAGGGTTAATTTATGATACAACTTCTATGTATGTACTACTCCATCTCCTCTTATCATTTCCATATTTTGGGTTCGGTAAGGTACTGATATTTTATTTTTCTTTGGGCTGCTTAAATCGTGTCTGATTATAATAAAGGGCCAATAACTCTGGAATTAAACAAACCAATGTAAAATTACTTTCAAAATTAAAGAAACAGTTGGGATCGTGAAGTTTGCCAAGAGCCAGACGCATGGAAAATAATAAAAAAAAGCACATGATTTAATAATACGGCAAGAAAAATTTTTATGATTAAATTAGTGAGTTGAAAATTCTGCATCTCCAGTAGACCTACTTCCCTTGTGAAAGGACAAGCTCTTAGAATGAGGGGTACCGTATTAATTTTGTCTACGAATACATTCGGACGTGGTTCTAGGATACCAGAGGGCTTGGTAATGTAATCGCTGTCTGTGTAGCATGAAACAGACCCTCCGTTTGTGAAACCTGTGGGCTCTTTAATTCAAAATACTTAGAACACTCTTCTATATCCTGCTGTACGTATTTTTGCAACAAGGCGGGGCTAACACAGACAATGATACATGAATATACGTTATTGATTAGAGATAAATTGGGATAATGTGCCTCATTTGTTACATATATCAGTCTTTCTATGTTTTTAGTGACATTGTAACATTGTAACACGTGATGGCAGAATTGATTTCTGAGGAAAACATTTCTTTCCTGCTCTGCTGTTAAGTACTAAGTACCAAACAATGGAGCTTTATCAAGGACGAAAGCTATTTAGGGTCGAGTGTGATTATGGCAATTTTGTGGACTGGGATATGAACGTGTAGGCGGCCGAAGCGGTCGTAATTTATAAAAAGAACTGTAATTAAAATTGTGATAGACGAAAGTAAAACAGCGAAAAACTTAATCGATAAGGCAGGTGCTCTAGGCGAGTTTCTATAAGTGTACTTCCTAAACATTGCCACGCCTATTACCTCCTTAATAGCTAAAAAGAGTAATGCTCCTTCTCTGTGCGTGACAGACACCGTGAAGAGCATATGACGTGGAGGGTGTGTGCGCGTAGAAGCCTATTAGTGACAGATTACAATGGCCACACTATCTGGGCAAGGTAGATCACGAAAGGAAAATTAGGAGTAGGAGGCAAAGGACGGATATAGGGAAATAATCTCTTGTAAATAGGACCATCCAACACTGGAACCAGTTACCGGCAGAAGTGTTAGGAATTCTCCCCTGCAAATCAATCACTTTTAAAAAGAGGGTAAGGAAAGTGATAATTGAGTTGAATGAAAAGGAAGTAAAGTGTGCTGTAAATCATCGAAAAGTGCAGAGAAGCGGAGACTTGTGAAGTGAAAAGTCAAAAGTGAAGTGAAATGTTATCTAACGTGGAGTGTAGCGAAGTGCAATAAAGTGAAGTGAAGTGAACGAAGCAAAGTGAAATGGAATGAGGTGACGTGAAGTGCAGAATAGGTAAAAGGGGAGGGGAGATGTGAACGAGTCTTTATGGAAAAGGTTTATAGGATTAGTAAGTGATGAGAAGTGAAAGAATGGGGTGAAAGCGTGAGTGAATTAATGATTGTAAAAAAAAAATTATAAGAAACTGTAAACATTACTCTCGTGCGTGGGTGTTTTTACCTTTTGTACATGTTGTAAAATTCTAATTTTTCTCGTGTGTTTTGTTGCTAGTTTTAAGTTGTCTTTTGTGTAATTGTTGTTGGTTGAACGTGTGTATTGTTGTAGTTGTCTTCTGTCTTTTTGTTATGTGTATTTGTTGTACTGTGTGGGCATTACTTTTTTTTAAATTTAGATGCCGTACTGCTGGCTAGAAGTCAGTATTCGGAAGGTCCTGCGACCGGCCATCTCGACACAGGTTTTTCTTGGTTTCCCTGTGCCTAAAAGTAAATGCTGACATGGTTCCCAAGATTCCAAGTTGCCACTACATGCTTCTCATGTAGCCCTTGTGAATTAAATTTAGTAGTAGCCTATTTCATGTTTTGTTTACATGTAAAATAACCACTGCCACCGGGTAATAACCCAATTGCAGTAAATATTATTATTATTATAACCACAGTGACTCAGACAATTGAATATAGCCCACCAACCTTATACAGCTTTATTCGCTTCCTGCTTGTCTTTATTAGTATAGCAAAAATTATTTTTATCACTTTGGCAAGGAAGTTTATAAAATTTAGTCATTTACTTCGCTATCTCCTTTGTGCTCTTCTTTCCGCAAGCAATAACTGGAGAAACACTCAAGTGATTTTCATGAAATTTGTTGTTGGTTGGGTATATTCGGCTGTAACGCTAAAATAACCGGCCAAATCTCTTAGTCGGCGAGCATGAACTGCACCTGGGGAATATCACATTTGGTGGTCACAGGAGACGTAAGTCTACCGGCACGATTAAAAGCAAATTAATGGTTTCACCTTCATTACCCTGTTTACTTCGTTCGTGACAGCTCGATCTACCAAAAACAAAGTCATTTTTTACGACACTACAAATTTTATCTCTACAGCATTTTAATTAACAACCCAGTACCTCTTTTCACTCGCGCTTAAGAAGGACCCCTAAATTGTCTCCCTGAATCCAACCTGGGCTACCTTCACGACCACTTCCCTTTTCAAACCATAAAACAACTCTCCTCATTTCATGTGTTGTCGAAAGTTTTAGAGAATGTTTTTGTTTATAAGGGGCCAGAGGGTCAGAACGGTCTCAACCATTAGCTAAACGTAGGCTGACTTCTTCTACGTGACAGAAAGTTATAAACTTAACAACAAGAACAACAACAACAAAAACCTTAAGGTCCGTATCCTCCCCATTGTACCGATATATCGTATACAGACTGGTATTCTTTTCGCTCGAAGTCCTAAATTAACAATTAATTTTTCAAAATGTACATTTGCCTATCTATCAGTCGAAATTATCGCTGATCTGGTCTCGAACCAAAGATCGTCGGTAACATCAAGTTGTAAACGTAATTAAAGGCTGCCACAAACAACGAGCACTTTACCTAGAGACCCTCTTGCGTCCGTGGGCGCTTCTTGTGTCTAACTCGCTAAATATTAGGTAAAGGTAAAATAATCCCTTTACAGGCCCGGTTTGGCCCAGAGGTTGGATAGACGTATAGCTCTACTCTTCCATGACCGTGGCACTAGAAGGTGGTGAGTGGTCAGCAGCACACCCCAGCCGCACTTTACCCCCGGGAAAGACCGGGTACCCATTTTACAGGAGGCTGGGTGGGCCCCAGGTCCCGTCTGGACAGGCAGAATATCTCGTCCCCACCGGAATTCGATCTCGGACCGTCCAGCCCGCAGTCAGTCACTATACCGACTGAGCTACCGGGACCACAAATATTAGGATGTTACTTAATTTAATATAAAAGCTGTTTACATTTAGAGCATGTGCAAGTAACTTGTCTGTCTTGAAGATTGTATTGACTATTTTTAAAAAAATCAGGCATGCAGTTCTAGCGGCATGACTCAGATACATTCAAAACAAAAACGAATCTAGAATATGGAAGAAGAGTGTAATTATGAATAATTGACAAGTGGTTTGGAACCTGTAAATAAATCAGTAATTAATCTGCGCACAAACTAGATTTACAAGTAGGTGAATTTTGACCAAAACGACTTACTATTCGGTCAGTAAACACAAATAGCATGCATAGCAATCGTTTCAGTGATATGATCAATGATGTTGGATGATTAAGTGTTTTTTTAAGGGATGATGTAATAGAGGACGATTTATATCTACGAATTACTTATTACTTAAAAACACAGGCCTACTGAAATTATTCAGTTTACAGTTGCTGCTTGGGAAGAGGGCAGTGCTTGTTATAACGTCATCTACCGCAAGCAGCAAGCCTCTTTAGATTGAAGTCTGTGCACTCAATGTTCAAAGGACAGGACAGAATGAGCACATCCAGCGCCAGTTCATTAGCTCTGCGTTGCTTGTAGTGGGGAGAGAGGGGTGGGGGGGGGGTGGAGTGCGATTACTGAAATTAGAACTCTCGGTCGAGCTACAAAAGAAACAATGACGCTTAACGGTGTATTCTGCCACCATAGACTGCCACTTCTTCAATATAGATGATATTCCCAACTCCACTTCTTACAGTCTTTGTTTTCGCTGTACAAGTTGTGTCTATAAGATGATGGAGGCAGAAGGCTTCTTCGAAATTTTGATAGCTGTCTAGTGTTATCACCCAAACCACCACAGTAGGAATCATGATCACCTTCAGGATTTTATATCTTATAAACGCACGTCTTATTTTGTGTAATTATTTAATTACCTGAGAAATATATGCTGTCGAACTAACGTTGCCACGAGTGGTTTAATTTCCTTCTGCATACCAACGAATTCTCAGGTTCACATCAAAAGCCATAAAATTCAGAGCAAGTATTTTTGAATTTTATAGATAATGAGGCTGGTAGAAGAACTGCCGTTTATGGTACCCCAAGATTCAGCACCACAATCGAAGGAAGTCTCCATAATACCATAAAATAAACCAGTTGAATCCACTCCACAGCTGAAGCCGAATTTGTTTAAGGTGAAATGTGTCTCGAAACGTTAATTAGTTAGCTACAGCACAACATATTGGGGATTTACAAAAGTGTTTACATCGCAAAAATTGTGTCATATTTCGTACTTTTTCTCGAGTAAAGTGACGAAATAATGTAACAAAATTTTAGTAAGGAAACCCGAAGGAACGAAGACATACGTCGAAAATAATCTTGAATGTATCGTAAATAAATGTTTATATTGCACGTCCTGGATTCATCTGGCTCAAAATGAGTTCGTATGCGAGGTCTTGTGGATATATATATATATATATATATATTCATTTTCCATAAAATACGGGAGTTATCTTGAAAAAACGTGCTTTATTTCATATAGTCTTTTGATTTCCAGATTGATTGGTGCCTTACTATGGTAAACAATATAAAGCCTATGAAGTTCTGATCGACACTCGAAATATGTAGTTAGAACAGTGATTATGTTACACGTCGACAGACTCGGGGCTCGATTCCGGGCTTGGAATAAGACATCTTTCTCTTCTCCAAATAGACCAGACGACCTCCAGGGCCCAACCAGCCTCCTACTCAATGTGAACAAGGGACTATTTAGCTTCGGGTTAAGTAGCTGTACCGTGAAGCTAACCAAAGAATTTCATCTAGTGTCTAGGTTAAGAACTAGCGGAACTCTACTTCCGGTTCTCCCCTGTGCCTTTACAGGACGCACAGGAACAAATTTACCTTAAAACGTCTGCAGTAAATATTAAGTAGGGTCTATGTGATATACAGTATATATTAAGAGGGGAAGAGACGCCATATGGATGTGGTTCGAGCGTCTGTGATCATAATATCCCCAAGAGAATGGTGGGCAGGTGTACCGTGTGAGCATAATATTGAAATAGATTATATAACCTATTGGTTCCATCATTTCCCATTTGTCGTTAACAGCTCGCATCTCCTGTGCCGACGTACGCTGTAACAAGCAACGAATAGCCCACACAAGTGTGTGGGTGAAGTGTGTGGGTGAACAGTCTGGCGTGGGTGCATGTTGAGTTTTATGAAGAGGTAATTAAATTAAGACAATCTAAGGTAGATCCTAATTGTATTCATCGTTTACCTTCTGCATAATATTGACCGTTTACATCGTAGCAGCTACGTACAAAGTTTTATATGGATCTCAGAAGATACAGGAATTCTTTTCGTCTGCAGAAATCTGTGATTGTTTTTTTTGTAACCGAGGAGTGTGCTTACTGCGCGGTACGGAAAATGTGTAAACCTAACTCAGATTATTCTTATTCTTTACAGGGTTAATAATATCAAAACAGTCATCTGAAACATTCAACGAGATTTGAAAAATTATATTTTCACATAAATATTTATTGAACTTTTCGGCGTAGCTCGGCCACCTTCGGGACAAACATATAGTAATATGGAAATATCAGTACTATTGGCTTGATATCCTTAAGTCCATTATTGTATAAAATGTCATTGTGATAACCGTATTCATATTTAGAAGTATTCATTGTGCAAAGTTTTGCGTTACAAAGAATAAAACTGTAATAACTGTGAAAATTTACAATTCTAAAAATGTTATACACCTGTCTCTACTCGGTTTGATGCTTATGGTATTAACCTGATAATGCAAATAAGTCCGAATTCAGATGCCCCAAAATAAGATGCCAGCTAAACATGTGCAGAGATGATATTGTGCAACTTTAAATTTAATAAAAATGAGATTGTCGTAAAAATAAGTATATCATGAGTATCTCTTATTTTGAACACATGATTTTGGTAAATCTTCAGCCTGCTACACGGATACCACCCCAACCCAGCCACACCGAAACTCCAACAAACATCGAAACAAGAACACACGACCAATGTGGTGATACAATAGAAAAGTCGCAGGCTCCTGATGATGTATGTATTGATGTCCGAAACATGTTGAGCATAGAAGAAGTGAAATAAAACTTAATAACTAGTGACATCAAGTTGGTCTCTTATTCTTCAATACGATTTTCGGTTTAGTACCCTATCATTGTGAAATATGTGTAGCATAGACGTACAGACTGTTCAAACTGTAATTTATTCTTTTTTTCTACCCAACTGTCACTAACAGAGAACGAAGTTGTGCTAGTGCTACAAGACCAACTTACTACAGAAAACACAGATATCCTTCGTTTTATTGCTAATAGCACTCCCGAGCCGTCAGCCTGTATGATGAAGTGTTCGCAATTCATTTTCGTTTTCCTTAATTTCGTTCTTTATAGCCTTCACTGAGCGTTTCAGCGGCTGATTAAAGGCCTTTTTTTAGGAAGTTGCTCTGCAGGTCAGTGTTTGGTTCCGAGAGAATTGTCTGTTCTTTTGCATTTGAAAGGTAGATGGGGAGAGTTCAGGGTTAAACAAAAACAATTTTGCTACAAAGAGGGTAGTTTCAATGTGACCTTGTCTTTCCTTGTGTAAACATTCTATTTTAAACTGTTTGGTAGTTATTTTCTGTACAGTCTCCGTACGTGTCATGCAGAGTAATTAGGAATGTACTTCAGAAACAATGGAAATGAATACGGAGGGGCGAAATTGAGCGTCGTCATATCATTTGACAAGATTTCAAATTGCGTACTGTGTTAAGTAATACAAATGCTTTGCCAATGTTTCGTTTTCACGGTACATGAAGAAGTGCAATTTAATTTACACCCTTCAGGAAAGTACAGACTCAATTCTGTCGAATTTTACGAAAGTAATAATTGTTCAATTGCATGACGCGCAGATTTCATACATTGAATTCATCTAAATCAGACAGCGAATGTGTAAAGTACGGATTGAAAAATTATTATGCCTGCAGTAAAGTGTCAATCACTCGGCCGATTTTTACAATAATCGGACTTGGTAGGCAGCGTTTTGTAAAGAACTTGTATACAGAGTTTCATGAAAATCCGAAAGACCGTTTAGTCATTGACAGACAGGCGGATAGAATGACGGATCGATGTGGTCCGCACACAAGACTTTTTTTCTCACCTCGTAAAGAGCGCGTAAATTGTAGGAGGACCATTCGGGTTTCGAATTCAGAGAGCGATAGTAATTATTTCTGTTTTTCAAAATGTCCAAAACGACTCTGGGGCCCAACGACCCTTCTTGTCAATTGACACCGGTGTTATTTCCCAGGAGTAAAGAAATCAGGACGTGAATTTGACTGCTTACCTTCCTCCAGCTCCTAGGGTAAGAATGAGTGCAGCTGTACCTTCACTCCCCCATATGCCTTCATGGCCTGGTGAAAGAAAACTTTACCCTTTTTTACCTTTCACCCCTATTGTTTCCCTTACCGTTATCCAGTTATTTAATTTTATCTTTGTTTACTTTATGACCTTCAGTCACCAACTCCCTTGGAAAGTACATGCACGTGTCGTCCAGGTTTCTTGTGTAGAACGTGTCTTGATTCTAACAGACTTTTATTAATATGGATAACCTGCCTGCATTGCAGTAACCTGTCTTCCCCTTTCATTAATATGCCACTATAGTACTAATGACGTACATTAGTTTAGAAGTGCGCGACATTTTTCCTACAGTACGCTAGTGTCGGTAGGTTATTACAGTGCATATTACGGAACATGTCTCAGCCCTAGGCTTTTGGACGAGATAATGTACTGAAGCTTCTGTACTGACAGAGGGAGGAAGTTACCTTTCGGTAAAATGGCTCGTCTCTGACTCATACCATAGACGTCTGGCCTGTAATTAACCAGACTGATCATGCTCTGTCGACATAACACAGGTACAAACTCGGTACGTACACCGCGTTGATTAATCAGCGTACGATGTTAACAACAGTCGCTAATTTAGGGTGTGTTCATGATCAGCGCTGGGGCGTGGTCCCCTAACTATCACACAATCATTAGCATCCACTCGAATGAAGGGTGTTGTAACAGCATTGTGGTTTGACTGCAGTAAATCTCATTATAACTTGCTTGTCTTTATCGATTAGAAAAAAAAATTTGAATTTTGGGGTTTCGAAATTGTAAATTCGTAGCACAAAATTACGTTATATTTAAATGTTTATACGGTTTACTTTTTATTAATTTTTGATAAAGGTGTGTGTTTTTAACGACCTGCACACCACGCATTTGCTGGAGCAGAGACCGGTCATTCGGCTAGGGCACCCAGATCGAGGAATGTGGAATCGATTCCATGCAGGACAAGAAATTTCGCTTTCCCCCAGATTGTGGCGACCAGTTCTGGGAAGAAGCCAACTTCGTACTCGGTGAGTACCAGGACGTCGTTTCTTTGGAATAAAGCACCCGGGTTGCGTAACTGCATTTGAAGAACGATTACTGCCAAAGTGAAGAATAAGTGGCGCTATACCTCTATTCCACATACGACTTCATGGCTTGGTTATTCTTGAAACACAGAAGATTTAGGACGTGTTTATGCTTGAAATGTGGCATTTCGGATAACCTTTTCTTTCTGACGTCAGACAAGAAAGCACAACAGTCTAAGCAGTCCTTTCGAAAGAGCTAGTCTCAATCTTTAGGCTGGTGACTGATTATAAGTTCGGATAGAAGAATTAATGCCTGAATCTTTGTTGTATCCGTGTGTATGATTATCTTAGGGAAACTTAACTGTCGTTGCGTCAAAATATTTTGTTTTCCCTGTTGTACTAAGAATGCGAAGAAATGCAGGTAACATGTCAAAGTACGAATGGCAGTCTCCTTTGTTAAATGTTGTAGAGGGCATAACACTGATTTTAGAGAGCATGCCAGTTGTTTTGTTGAAATGATGAATGACAAACTTTCATATCTGTTTCCAGTTCATGCATGAAGGGATGCTATGGTACTTCTCGTTTTCATAATAGTACATTCATCCTATTCGGAGAGGAAGCATTTCTTGGAAGATCATATTAATTAATGGATCTTGTTAGGAAACTGCATTCATTATTGAAATGGTTGCTCTTAATACTTAAAAACTTGAAGCGGAATTCCATTGAGAGGGGAAACTTTTGAAAACCGCCAGAATAAGCGTGAGAAAATGAAGATAGTGTTACGAACTTATAACAGGATTCTGCTCCGTTTTCACTCATCTTACGTCAAAGTATTGGGACGCCATTTTCTGGTAAATTTTCTGAGCATCTACACACAAGCAGAATAGTACGATTTTAAATATGTTCCTTTTATTTTGTTCCATGTTACTATAATAGTTTAACACCTTAATAACTAGTGGTTCTTTTGTGTACCACCAGGTTTAAAACGCAGATTTTTTTACTTTCTGCAACCAGAGTGCACTTATGCATTGTGAATGGATCTGGGAACAAATAGTTATTTATTTCTGTATACAGCATTAACTGGCTCGTTTTAAAAGCCAGTACGGAACTTTTATTGCGCGTTTTCGAGCTACTTTTAAATATGGTTTAGCCTATTAGTAGTGTTTAGAGGGAAAATGCTTATGTGTCTGAGTTCCCTCAGCGTAAATTGTATGCTGCTATTCCGGCGATCCTTCTGGCTGAACGAAATAAGTGGAAAATTTAATCTCCCAATTCTATTGCTGCTGCGAGTTTGATATTGTTTCCTTCGATACTTGATAAAGTGTTAAGCACAGAATCACTGAGTAAGCACCCAGTTTCTGCCTCTGAAAATTAAATCACGCAATCCGTTAAAAAGATATCTAGAACGTACGAAGCCAGGCTAACTTCATTGTTAAAGTTATTCAGGATTTCTGTGCGAGTAGGCCAAAGCAATTTTTAGACACGCTACGAAATCTGTTCATGCAATAATTTAATATATGTTCCTACTTTTCCTCCTTTATGTGCTTTCACACATGGGTTTTGTACATTTATTTAAATGAAATTCTTCATCGCTTGCTATAAATTACGTACTATTTACATATCAGTGAGAGTATTTTATCTGCTTTTGTTGCAGAACCAATCGTTCTATGCAAATCTGTCATCACGAACTAATAAAATTATCGATTTTTCTTGGATAGAACACTGTCTATTGGAGTAAATGTTTGAAACTTTTATAGTAACAGGGAGTATTTTAGTCAGCTCCATGGAAAACACATTTACTTTAAAAATTGCAATAAAATTCTATTGTTAGGGGTAATTGGATAATACTTGTGTAACTGCAATACTGAGATATATTTTACCTCCTGTATTTTACTGCCACGAATCAATTAAGGAAACTTTAATTACCAGAGCTTTCTTCAACTTTATTACAAGATTGATGTAATGATAAATAAACAATTACTTGAATTAAGAATTTTACATATTTTAACTTTTTAGACACAATTTGTATAATATATTTTATGAGACAAATGATCCAGTTTTATATATCCCACTCTTGTAAACACAATTTGCATGTCACACCCTTAGAGACAAATGATTTAATTTGATATATTCCATGGATGTAAACACGATGTGATCCCAAGTGTGCATAGCAACTTGTGACACAATTGACAAAATAGGCCTGAGGATGACTAATCTACAGTCGAAACATGTAGCCTTATAATTACCTTGAATAATAAAGTGATTGTGCTGACGTACACTATTTAATATTATAAAACAATTATTTCTTTTAGGTGTTCCCATGTCGCTGTACAGAATTTACCGGAAGTAGTTAATGAGAGTAAAATTTACCAGTCTTTAACTGAATGATATTGTTACAAATAAATTGTTTGCTCTTAGTTAATAACGGTAAATTTAAATTTATTTACGTCTGTGCGAACGGCCTAATTTCACGGGCTACATATTTTTAGTTTTGAAGATTCTAATAAAATAAGAAGAGGAGTTATACGACAATTCTGCAGCAAACCTGTGAAAAAATGGATAGGTGCGGTGGGGATTCTAAAGGAAATATCTTACTTCTTTGAATACAATCCAAGCAGGTAGAATTCTCCTTTAAAAAGGGCGTGCAACTTGCAGAGCACAGGAAAGCAATATGCCCTCAAATTCAAAAGGTATGAAATTGATTAATGATAGAGGAAAGGAAGTACAAGACCCTAAATTCGATATACCAACAACAACGATTTCGGCCTTACAGTGTATTTTTACGTACAGGATAAAAGTTAATGAAATTATTCTGCAGCAGATTTGTTGAAATTCTCCGAAGATCCACGTGACGTAGGAATTCAGTTCAAAAAACATGATGCAAAATGTCGTGCGAGTGCTAATAAATATTTGTGACCTATGCTCTTCTTGGACGTTAGCCTACTTTGGTTGGTAGCTGACTACCTACGTTGCAGGACAGCCTACCTCTCCCTTCTTTAACGGTCAAGCATGAACCTTGAAGATAGGACCGATAGTCCCTCCCGAAACGTTAGTACCTGACTACCTACCAAAGGTGCGTAACATCTCAGCAAAGCGAGGGTCTCTTATATACTGTTGAGGAAGTCTAAAATCTCGCATAATGAATATTAGTTTTTGATTAATTTCAGATTGCTTCTTTACTGAATTCGTTGATTCTCTGCGGTAGTCTACGGGCCTAATCCGGCGAATTGTAAAATTTTAGATGAGTTACATAAATAAAATTTACACCTAAGACGAGAGGACATATTCACACCTATCTTTTATAATTTACTGGTTTTCCGTGACGTCCGTCTGAGCGACGGTGTATTATCTTCTTATAGACACTTTAAACGCAAAATGAAAGAGGAATTTCGACACTTTTTCAGGCTGGAAATTGTGTAATATTTAATGTCATTTCTGATGACCCGTGACTGAGAATATAGTGGTGGTTAGAGATTAGTGTGGTAATAAAAATTAATTGTAAAAATGATTTATTTCAACACTAAAGTGCTCTGATGACGGTGTATGAATCACTGACACAGTCTCCTGTTTTTGGACCTTGTCCATCGTATAAAATCTTTTATAAAACTCGAATATTCGGACGCCGTCTCTGCTTCCATCTTCAGGTAAAGAGCACCTAACCTGCTGGACCCCTTAGATTGAGCTATTCTCAGTCAATGTGTGACGATGGACACAGTCAAAAAAAAGCGGAGTTTGCCCCAAAGAACTTCATGTCTTGTAATTATCACCGACTGTTGAAATATATTCTGACGTTTGTTGTTGTGCAGATGACAGTGAACTGTCTTGCGTCGCCATGTTTCTGACAGATAGGTTAGAAATTGTGCAGTGGTACAAAGGTGTTTTTGATGATGACGATGATGTCACTTGTACGTCCGATTCTTGAATATGGGGCAGCGTGCTGGGATCCGTACAGGGAGGGACAAATAAGTGCGTTAGACAGGGTGCAAAAGAAAGCGGCCAAATTTGCACAACATAGGAAA
>Ga0123355_10008104_pt1 | contig 15857 bp, 8 predicted proteins | sample TergutEmb28metaG_3_FD_89872 | JGI IMG/M metagenome (GOLD analysis project Ga0123355, IMG submission 89872) | Embiratermes neotenicus P1 segment gut microbial communities from Petit-Saut dam, French Guiana - Emb289 P1 | ecosystem: Host-associated > Arthropoda: Insects > Digestive system > Gut ...
GAACAGATAACATCTTAAATTCTATGTGTATGATAGTTTCTCTTTTGTAATCCCCTCCCCCCCCTCCCAAAAAAAAGGCGTCACTGTGTACTTTAAACGAAAACTTGACCCCGTATCCACAAAATTGTTTACCTTACCGTTCGATGGAACTGAACATTCTGATTCAAGTTCTATTACTTTATAACAGGTAAAATAGCCCATGATATCAAGTGGATAGGAGGCTGGGCTACTTAGACGGTACGCTGCCTTACATGCCGATACATATATTGGCCAAGTAGAACTCGACTATTAAAAGTGACCCTTTTAAAAAGCTTTGGCCTCTGCTAAAAATTATATAATTGGAGGTTCTTTTGGCCTTGAGTAAAACCAACACTACCCCTGGGATATGACACCATGTAGTCTGGTAGAAATTTACAGAGTTTCAAATGAACCTACTGCCTCCGTCTTCCAGGTAAAAATAGTTGGACCTAACTGTAAATTCCCACTAGTCTACATGGCCCTGCATCCTAGAAGACAGTATTAATCATGTGTCAGGACAATAAGTATGACGTTATATTTTCTTTGTTTCAGATGGATGTCAACCCCGATTCTGTATAACAGTAGGCGGCCATAGTAGGAAGCAATGGATTAGATGTATTAGCATCTGCCAACGCGGACTCATCGGGCTGTACCTTCATCACAAAGAGAGCTTAATTCTTCGTTGTCTTTCAGAACAGTCGTGCCTTATTCAAATGAGACATTTCTAATCAGTTATTACGTTTCTATACAAAGACCATGTTTATTAAAGTATGTTTTGACTGATATATTGAAACAAGTTGATGACTGTTATGGGCGTCTCTCATGTGTTTCTAACCGTTGATTTATCTAGTCAGATTGAAAGTATATTTTATATTGTATATTTGTAAATATTAGGTGATAAGTTTAGTTGCATTTGGATGAAAATAGCAGTTCGTTATATCATTCCCTGAGGGCTGCACACAAATATGTGATTTGTCATCGTGTTCTTTATAGTTTATTAATGAGAAATCCTGACAAAGTAATGTACAAAATATGATATATTTCAGTATTGCTTTTTATGAAGTCAGTTACATCAGTTAAGGTCACTAAATATCAAGAGTGTTGGAATTTTCAATATAACTACTTGATCAAGTGTGTTCATTAAGGGTGTTTGCTAAATGAATAGCCTCTTGATACAAAGTGAACTTCATTGCATATAATGTATTTTGGCAGTTTTTTAAACACTCGTTGTGAAGGATGCATTTTGTAATTTTTTACAGTATAACTTAAAAGTCCGTTGTGAGAATCACGATTGCTGATCTCTATAAATGACAATTTATTCTCCAATGATGAAATATATAAGAATCAGTAAGGAATTATACTTAGTACCTTCTCAGGAAAATAAGTGACAAAGTTTCTATTCTTGTTCATATGTGTATGATTTTAGCTTAGCTGCAGATGTGAAATTTCAAACGTTGGCTCACACCCACCCAGTAAATATGATCTCTTTTCAAAGACAGGAAAGTGTCACTCCGGTTCTGTTTACTGCTCGCAAAGAAAATATATGCCATATAGTTATACATTTTGTTAATCTAAAGCTTAAGATCATAATAGACATTCCGGATACAACCATATTTGTATAGTTGTAAGTTAAATTTGTTGACTGTTCCAGTCATTTTATGTGTCCAGTAACACTTTTTGTGATTATCTCAATGTAATGCGCCTTAAAAGAACTTGTGTGACAAAACATCTTTGATCCAGCTACTGTATGTTTTGTCCATCCACATTGAACCTCAAAGACACAGAACATTTTATGCCATCATAAAATATATCTAAAGATCTAAAGTGAAGAAAGTTTAGCTGGAAACGATAATTTTTCTACAGTGATTCTTCAAATTATTCTCCATGACGCATTCCTTTATTTGTTATTGTGTTATATTTGTACATATATACTTTATTATGATGAAAAATACTGTTTGAAAGTAATGGGAAACTTTTATATCCCTTTTCCTTTTTATACATCATTTTTGAAAATACATAAGGTTTTGTAAAATGTATATTTTATTATTGTCTACGCTGTCTTTCTTTCAGATCCTTCTAAGTTTTCAGATTTTGGCTGTGCCTAACTTTGTCATCATGTCGATTTTTCCTTGAACTCCGAACGTAGTAGGACGTCTTCTTACTACTCGTTGCATGACGCTGTCGCTGGCTTCTCACGACGGATTGCGTGGTTCGATTGTAGGTCAATCTATGAGATTTGTGGTGAAAAGAATGGCCCTCGGCCAGGCTTCTCTCCGAGTACTTGCGGTTGTCCCTCTTCACCATTATCCCGTAAATTTTGTACGTTGACTGAAGAGGCAGCAGCGGTATGTACCACAGGCTCAACACCAGGTACGGTACCAGAGTGTTCAGTCTAACCCCACCACAAGAATGGAAATTAATGTAGCAGTGAATGATAAGTTGTTTATAAATGAGACGGTCACAGAAATTATATAAAAAGGGCATACAAAAAAGATTTATTATATTTGTACTAATTCCGGAGCAGCCCATGTGAGATTGGTGGTGGACAAATTTGCATTGTGACAGAGCTCATTTTCGCATTTCAGCATAATTCTACCAATGCACCATGCTCAATTTTACCGTAATACCATTCTCATAAAAAAGACGTGCGAGCGAAGCCTGAATTTTCGAACAAAGAAGTACTCTTTCGCACATCGGAGAGAATTGGACAAACATTACTTTCACATTGGTTTTCGAAAGTTTAACGAAACTGCTTCGCATGTTTATGGTTGATATGTCAGAATGCGGTTAAAGCTGGCTTAAAATATAATCCTCGATATTGGTTAGGGGAAGTAATGGCCGCCACAAAGATTTATTAAGTACAGCCCTGATCCAGGGCTATAATCTCAAGGAGTAGCTACCCGGTAAGACACAGTAATTCTAACCATTTAATTTTGTGGATACCTGAGGAAAATTGCATAAAACAGGCTAGGTCTTAACGTTTACAATCGAAACTGCGAATTCCCGATGTTGAATAAATGTTGCCAAATTTAGACTCTTTGTGAAAGAACAGTGCGGCAGGTCCTACAGATTACATTGGATCCCGACACCCATCCAGATCCTGTGGCAATATGAAACACAATCTCTGTACGTAAGTCAGGTTTGGAGATGAAGTGTTTGTGACGTCGCAGCTGAGTTTTGTCTGGCCGTTCCCACGCTGCCAATGCGTGCGTCACTGAACAGAAACCCAAGCGCTTGTATGGAACACGTGTGTTGCATGGGTAACACGGCTTCTCAATTTATCGAATCCGTTGCAAGACGCTAGATGCGACTCTCCTAAACGAGCTAAGTGCATTATCTTTAACCGTCTTTGCGTTCTTGTAACACTTGGCAGGAAGAAGGATAACTAAGCATGTGCAAATTATTCAAAAAATGCCCGCTTGTCGTTAAAAGGCAGCAAGAAACATCTGTGAAGCATAAAACCACACGTAATCTACACTGGAGTTACTTTCAGCACTGGCCATTATCTGGCATATAGTCAGGCCTTTCCTTTCGTTGCTGGTTACAAGATATCTCGCCTACAAACAGTAGCTCTTTTGGTCTGAATTTATTTGGTAGGTGGGAGATCAGCGAAACTGATGTATTGCTAACTCTCAATAGGGGTTTCAATAGCAAAAATGAATAGCGTGAAAGGTCCGCTTAAATTAAATGGGGGTCCATTTTTTTTACGTGTGACACCCCGTTGTGTGTCAGTGATATGACTAAGCGCAATCAATATCAGTCTCAACACAACCTTCTTTATTAGACACTGCATTCTATTTTCCCAACTAAACAGCTACATGTTTCGACCTAAATTAGATAATTTTCAGGTTCTTGAGATTTAAAAACACAATGAGGGAGATAATATATACTTATATAATTAATCTTGGTCTTTCATGAAAATTGGAGAAAAGTAGAATGAAAGGAAGGAAAGTAAAATAAAATGGTATAAATACAATAAAATAACACACTTTCTTCCTTTATATTTTCCAGTTCCTAACTTTGTCTCCTCTCTTCCCTTCTAGGTAAAAACAGTGAAATAAGATGCCTACAGCTTTATCCTTCAGATGGCACAATTTAAATCACAGTGCTGCCATCTGTGTACGTACGTGAAACTACATGTTTTCATGAAAACAACGAGAGAATAACAAAACATACGTCACCTCAAGAAAGATACCTCAGTGAGGTTGGCATCGGTGATTAGGACGGAAGGCGTAATGTTACTAAACATGACTCTTCAATCTTCACATTTAAGTTCTGTGACGACGACGCAGGCACAAGTCGGAATTTATTAATAACGCTACAGAAGTACGGCCGTGCTTCTGTTCCGGGTACAACAAATATTTTCTATTCGCGACCTACTATTGGAAAAAGAAAGAAAGCCTAACGGTAGAGTAACAATTGTAGTATAGTGAGATCGTAACTATTACAAAATTTTCTGTATATTTTGAAGTAAATCGAGATGTTGAAGAAAACTGAAGTCTTTTGGGTCCCTACTATACGAATTTACAATTCTCCCTATATCGACAACAGGACACACCAAACTCGGAAGACGGTTACTACCAGTTCAGCTGTTTAATGTCTTATCTCGGAATACATCAAGAGTTCGTGATGCTGTCGTGGAATTAGACCAATTTACTGACATCTCTATTTTATGTACTTCGGCAATTACAAATCACGCTGTCCCTGCAAGTAATTCCCACATTTAACATCTAGGTATGTAACAGTTATTGCACTATATAACTATTTCCCTCACCAACACGGGCAAAAATTTTTTCTTTTCAACAGAATGCCCAAACTGGCTCTGGACCCATCTATTCCCGTTTCCAGTGGAAATTTGGGATGCTTTCGGCGGTATGAACTTGACCACTCACTCCATCTGGTGCAAAGGCTAATGAATCCAGCTATAGCTACTTTTTCCTTATGCCTTCACGATCTGCAAAGGGAAAACTTTACTTTACTTAATTTACTTTATTTTACTTTATTTTACTGTGTAATTACTCTACGCTCGTCAATACGCCGAGGTTCAGAATGTGTGGATTAATGTCTCCATTCCCCTGGAAGCCTTCATGACACGAACACGAACAAATTTACCTTCACCTTAACCCTACATAAGGAACCAGAATTGTTTTAAAGCGAAGCCACGATCCAATACTTTCAAACTCTGATGGTTTCTAACTGTATTGCCAGATTTAACACTAAACCCTAAATAGAACATTTATGTCCCATGTGATTCTCACAATAAAGTACCATTATAGCCCCATACAGTATTGACCAGCTGGTCTTTCGAATGGAAACACACGTGTTCTCTGTGAGTTAGGAAATGAATGTCACATTCAACTCAGGTTAGTGCTGGCCTTTAAAGGATTAATGTACATGGTGTCATAATGGCAAATGGTTGAGTGGGCCAACAAGAAAATAAAATATTCTACTTACTATCCTGAATACCAGCATAAACTTTCAAGCACTTTCATGCACGAAGTCGTGGACAAAGGTCACAGACCTGAACACAGAATTTGTTCAACGATCAAGTAATTTCAGGAGCACTGAAGTAACAATAGAACTGGCTGAGGCATTTCACAGCTAATTGCACTAAATGCTCTCATGCAGAGCCAAGCTTCAGTACGAGTCAAAGCCGACAGAAGTAGTCAAGAATTGGGTTTCTGCATGTTGAAATATGGAGTACCGTACGTAAGTCGAAACAGAAGAATGGCGGTGGGCGGAATTTCTGTTCATGCTTCACTTACTATTGATTCCTATTGCACCGTAACTCCGTTTATTCTTTTCTCCTCGGCCTATTGTGAAATGTAAGCCTATTCATTATTACTGCTGACAGTACATCCTGTTCCACAACAAATGAAACACACTCGTCTAATTTTTTGGGCGTTTTCGCAAAATTGCGAAAAGCGACTACTAGCTTCGTCATGTCTGTCTGTCCGTCCGTCCGTCCGCAATGGAACAACTCGGCTCTAACTGTACGGAATTTCAAGAAATTTGACATTTGAGTATTTTTCAAAGATCTGTTGAGAAAATTCAAGTTTTTATAAAATCTGACGAGAAAAGCTGTTACTTTTCATGAAGACCGATATACATTTTTGATCGTATCTCTCTCATTTCTTCTTAGAATGAGAAATGTCTCCGACCAATGCTGTACAGATAATCAAAACACATTTTATGTCCAATAACTTTTTTTTTCTTTTTCGAAATGTGCCGTTTATGAGATAATGTGGAAAAATACTGTACAGGCAGACGGGGCCACAGATGACAATATAATACGGCGCATACGCCTTACTCACTGGATAACTAAGACTACAAACACACACTTAGAATATGAAAGGTTTTCTTTTCCACGGCAAAAATAGTTACGCGAACGTGCTTCAATTTTACGTTATATCTACATTTCCTGTCCTGTTATTTTACGAAAACTATTTCCTTCATAACCTGGTTATGATACACTTCTTATCCTTCCAGAAAGCACCTCTCGGTACACAATTTACTCATAAAAAATATTGTGTTCCAGAATGTACCAGCATGATGTGTTGTAGAAATTGACCGACGACTTAAGCTAGACTCTTTTCTGTATTTCAGTAAAGTATGGGTGCGTCTAGTTCAAAAGCAAGTGAGATCGAAACCCAAGGAAGCTGTTGTACTTATACTTAGGTCCGAAGTTTCACAGAAGAAAAAATGGCCATTAAAGTATAGTGCGACGTGATGCTGCGTAGTTTGTTAGACATGTTACTCCAAAACATTGGTACATATCAACCAAAACACACAGCGTCACACATCAGAACAAAATATTCTTTAACCACGTTAACAGTCATTCACTCCATATTTAGTCTCAAACCAGCAGAAGGCAATGTCAAAGGAAATCAACCTCTGTGGAACAGGTGCCCGGATGTGAAATGCTGGATACTGAAGGGCAGAGGGCGCTGTAATACATGCTGTGTCCAAGTACAGCGCCAAGAATTACTGCACGTGAGTTACGTCTCAAGAGACAGAATTGAGAAGATCGAATTTACATTCTCGCCCGCACTTAATAAACTCATCCTCGTAGCTAATAGGATTTTATGTACATTACCATATCTATAGCATCGCGCACAACCGTCTTAGGTGTCGTCTAATAAAAAGTGTACCAAAGACTATATCTCGAAGAATTCTGCAGCCTGGGTGCGAAACTAATCACTAATGTAGATCCACATAAATCAACAAAACTGCAAAAAGGGGGAACGTCGTAATTATTTTCGCTATATATTATTACGGCCTTCAGTCAGTAAGTTTAAATTATTCGGAACAGGAACTCCAAGAGCTATAGTGTCCAAAAGGAAGGGACGTGATCTGAATCCCGGTGAAGACTCGTAACAAATTGCGTGTCATGGTAATGGGCTCAACTCACGTAGGGTACGCAGTTTTACGTGGTCTGACGTGTTAGCGTAGCTGCAACGGACGTGAGGAACAGGTCGATTGTAAGGAGCTGCGGACTTCGTCTTGATGCGTAAGCGGTTTCTTGCGATAAGCAGAAGTAACACGAGAACATTCTAGAACTGAAGCCTGCGTATAAAATGCTGGACAGGAGATAGTTTACAGGGTGTATCTAAAACAGGTAGACAAACATCAACAGTTCTTAACCCTTTAAACGCCGAGTTAAATCCCATCTTCCACCTGCTGGCATTATTAGGAGCTCACCATATTTTCCACGTTAGCGTGTTAAGGGTTAACATCAAAACAAAAGATAAAAGTTCATACAAAAATATGTGTCGAAATACCTGATTCTGAGTTCAACTGAAAGGTTACTTCCAACAACTAGCACGTTAATTACGTAACAATTCACTCACCAGTTAATTGATACGTTTTAAACACACGGTCCAAGGTTTAAAAAATGTAGAGTTCTTGTTTGTCGTCAAGTCACAATTCAAAACAAATGTTCATAATGTCCTCCAATTAAACCAAGCATGGAGCGTCCCGCCGTTTCAGAGTTCCCGGGGCTGTTGTGAAAGGCTTGACAGACATTAAAAATGCGTTGAATTGTCCCTTCGTTTTCAATTGAGCTGAATCCACTAGGGTTTTTAAGTGTTCTCACAGATAAAAATCTGAAGACTGACGTCAACATGTTTTTAGGCTGTACTTCGAAAGCTGTTTACGGACTGAGGCCTATACTAATATGAATTTCTTTCCTAGATTTGGTGTGGAAAATACACTCCTGATGTTAAAGAATTATCAGGTACACTTTGTATAAGATACTCTGAAACTATTCAACATAAAGTCCTGCCTTATTTACTGCCATGTGCTACTGGAATTTAACAGATTACTTAACACGGCGCAGGTAAGTACTTTCACCGATTTTGGGGGCTGAATTTAGAAATTTGTATCAGGTAATTATCACCATTGTACAAGCAAGATTATTTTCAATTGGGCATCATCTTACGAATAATTTACTATCCGCCGATTAAGCAAAAATCTGCTTCGACTAGTCATTTTTAAAATGCTCGACCTCAGTGCCCATGGCTTGTTTTGACTATCAAGTGACTTTAGGCAAGGCAGCAGCAGTTTCTGCGGTCTCGATACATTGTGTAGGGAAAAGATAGCCTGTTTAGCCTTCATACAGAAATAAAAATATATGCAAATTTTGTATGAGTATATGTGTGTATGTACGTATGTCAAAGATATAGTTGATATATATTGTCCATGCCCATTTTTAGGCGCGTCCGTGAAATTACGAAAGGCGGCTATTAGCTTCGTCATGTCTGTCCGTCTGTGCGCCTGCCTGCCCGTTCTCCCGTCCGCATGGAACTAATTGGGTCCCACGGAACGGATATTCATGAAATTTGATATTTGAATATTTTTCGAAAATCTGTCGACAAAGTTCAATTTTCATTAAAACCTGATAAGAATAACGGGTACTTTACGTGAAAAACTGTATAGTTATGATCATACCTCTCCTAAATCTTCCGAGAATGAAAAATATTTCAGGCACAAGTTGTAGCTAAAATCAAAACACGCATTTTACGTTCAGCAACTTTTCCGAAAATCGTGCCATTTATGGGATAATGTGGAAGAATATTTCAGAGCCGGGCAGGCCATAGATGACAATATAGCGCATGCGCTTTGCATGCTGGATACATAAATACACACACACACACACACACACACACATGCACACACACATACACACACGCTCAGAATATGTAATACTCATTGATTTTACACTGTAAAATGGTTGCACGAAAGCATACTTTGTGCATACTTTGGCATTTGTTACAAACGTCAATATTATTTCACACGCTCAAATGTTAGTGTTTTTTTTTCGTCCTGTCCAAATTACCGCTTTGCATCTGTTATGGGAATACTACAATATTTTTTTTAATTCTCTCAGCTTCTGTTGGGTTCTTGATGGAGCCGACAGTACAGGCTGCAGCGTCGGTATGGACGCGCGTGCCCGTCAATGAAGCGAATAGCAACAAATAGATGGCACTTAGAGCAAGAGCGGTACATGATGCTACTGGCGATTCGTCTAGATCACAATATGAATATTCTAACACACCTTCAGCCGATATCACGTTACACCTACAGTATAAACTTCTTTCCTATTGTCCAGTTCTTTGAAGCTTCTTAGCAAGTAACACAACGCAAACGTTTGGTGTCACTTATAATAGATTTTTTAGAACGGTTTTGCAATAAACCATTAAAAAACACTAAAATTTGTTCATGTTATTTGATATAATTTTCAAAGAATATGTTAATACTAAATTTAATAACTACAAACAACACCACCATGTGCCTTTGTTTTCTGATATACACTAACCGTAGCTCAAACAATTAGCACTCTTGTCGCATATTGAACATATTTGGACCTAAGAGGGACGTAGTAACGGGGAATGGAGGAGATTGCATAACGAGGAGCTAAATGATTTGTACTCCTCACCCAATATTGTGCGGGTGATATAATCGAGAAGAATGAGATGGGCTGGGCATGTGGCGCGTATGGGTGAGGAGAGGGGGGCGTATAGGGTTTTGGTGGGGAAACCGGAGGGAAAGAGACCAGTGGGGAGACCTAGGCGTAGATAGGTGGATAATATTAGGACGGATCTCCAGGAGGTGGGATGTGGGTATATGGACTGGATTGGGCTGGTTCAGAATAGGGACAGGTGGTGGACGCTTGTGAGTGCGGTTATGAACCTGCGGGTTCCGTGAAATGCAGGGAATTTCTTGACTAGCTGCAAACCCGTTAGCTTCTCAAGAAGGACTCTGCACCATGGAGTAAGTAAGTCGTATATTTAACACCCTACAAAGTGGAAGACAGGCAGCAGTGTGTGCATAAACACACATTGGGAACTTGTGCTGCACCACAAAACAAACTCTGTACCATATTTAGACATGCTGGATGTACGACTGTCTTTCCTATCTAACATTTGCAATAAGAATCAAAAATCACACCCAGGTACTAGTCAGTCAGTTTACTTCCAGGCCTACAGAAGCTGTCTTTGTTAATCATATCGTTAATTACTAAATAAATATGGCACCACTTCAGGCAATTTTACAATAATCACATGTGCCAAACACGTTGTTTTACTGAGTTCGTTGATGCTGATGGACTTTAAGACCTACCAATTTCATGTAGTACTATCGATTCCCATTACTGGGCACAAAGCAATTGATAAACATTAAAATAATAAACACACTGACATTTTATGTACCAATAAGTTACCCCGCAGTTTCACACTACAGGGTGCTTCCAGTAAAGTGTAAGGTTATTCCGCCAGTGAAGAGTTACGTGCGTTTCTGAAACTCCGCACCATATTGTAGATTTTACAGGATGGCACAAAAGTCAGTTAACTTATAAGTAAAATGTAGATTAAAACATGATTAACTGACATTTGGGTCACCTGTATTTCTCCCCACGTTATTACTTACCAAGAAGTATTCGGATCAAATTTTTATATAGATTTCTTTTCTCCTCCATTTTAATGTAGACAAACAACGGTCAAATAAAGTACGACAGAACATTGCATATTTCTCACAGGATATAATGTATTTAGGATGGGTTATTTTTAACGCACAAAATAATTTTGTTGTTGCTATTCTTTTGCATGTAACTTACAACACTTTCACAGAAAAGTTACTTATCATAGTGGCTACTGAAAGAGTGAAGAGGGGGTTGCCTACCTCTGTGCAGTCTCTGTTATAACAATGCTGACTTGTCACTAGGGGTTCAACCCCCCAGTGTTTAGAAATTCAAGCCAAGTCTTTTTGCGCAAGCCAACCTGAATACTTGTACTATAATAATGGCTTGTTTCTGAATGCGGTTCAAGTGCAGGAGGCTGTACGTGGCTTCAGTTCTAGCGTGGTAGCCACTTTGATTAAAGAGCAACAGGCTTCGAGAACCACGACCGTCCCGTCCAACATTTTGCATTGGGCCTATCTTTTCAAAAACAACGAACACTCTTCCGGGCAACAGTTACAGCAGATCCTGTACATACGGAAACTCCTGTTTTCACTAACATCTTTCCCGCTGCCCAGCTTCATGGATTCATCAACCACGTAATGGAGATTTGCCCTAAACATGCCATAAAGTATAGCAGGGAGTAAAAGTAGAGATCCTCGGCCCTAAATAAATTTTTCAGCCTCACGCCCCGGTCGCATTACCTCCACAAAGAGCATTCTGTACCCATGGAATAGGAGGCGGGGTAAATCCTAGAACTGGTCCGAAGTGTTGGAGGAAATATAAATCCCTTCCCCCTTTTGGGGGGGTTCGAACTTCGGATAGTTCAGCCTGTAGGTTAGTCACTATAATGATTGAGCTATCCAGGCTCCTACTCATTAACCAAGTTTGAGATTCAAACCTGCACATTTGTCACCCTGAAGCTGTTCAGACTCAACAGTCAGGAAACGATAAAGAAGATGTCAAGTGTTATTGCTCGTACTGCTGCTGTACAGAGAAGTTTAGCCAATTTAAGGCAATGTAACTTCCACAAATTCCTTTTTCTTGGCTGATAGGCCAAGTAACCTGGTTGGAAACAACCAAAGTTTTGGAGAAAAGTCCGTACCTTCAATACGCTCCATGATGTCAAGTAACAAAAGAAAGCAATCTACAGTTATCGTCATCAGGGCCTCAAATAGCCTTACCTATCATAAAGTAACCGTGACCTCACGGGATCCACCTGAGTTCTTCCTTCCAGTTGACAGCCACGTTGTTTGCCAAGAAGGGAGGTCCAAATTTCGGCCAGAGAACTGTATGCCCCAACTCCAGGTTTTTGTGGCTTCCCTTAGCAACTCGGGACAAATTATGGGACTTTCCCAAAATTACGAGACAGTGCCTCAAATGGGGACGGAATCTGAAATTATTTTACAGTACCTCAAATTATGAGGGGACCGTGGTAGCACAGTTGTTAAGGTGCAGTGCTACAAATCGGAAGGTCGCTGGTTCGATCCCAGCTGGTGTCAGTGGATTTTTCAATGACACAAAATCCTTCCGATCGCACTATGGCCCTGGGGTCGATTCAGCCTCTAACAGAAATGAGTAACCAGGAGTATTTCCTGGGGGTAAAGGCGGCCGGTGCGTAAGGCTGACAACCTACCACCATTCTGTGCTGTTGTCACGAAATCTGGGAACCTTAACTTCCTGGAAACCTCTGGGCCCGCCCAGCCTGTAACGGGACTGCTTTACCTTTACCTTTACCTCAAATTACGAGACAATACCTCGAATTACAGCACAGTACTTCAAACCATTGGACAATGCTTCAAAGTAAGAGACAATACCTAAAATTAAGTTAGAGTACCTGAAATTACGACACAGTACCTCAAACTATGGAACAGTTCTGCAGAATAATACATAGTACCTCAAATTGCGAGACAGTTCGTCAAATTATCAGAAAGCACCTCACATTGCGGAACAGTACTCAAATTATGGGACAGTGCGTCAAATTAGAATATAGTTGTTTTCTTTCCCATTTCTTTCACGTCAGTATTCTTTAATTATTGACGATGTGTAGTCTGTGATACAGATATCCTCGCTAAATAAACCGATAATAAACAACTAAATAAATAAAAACTTCTCCATCCTTTGTTGTTGACACGTTAGTTCTGTAACTTCTTCGCAAGAATGTGGGAGTTGCAAATTTACTGGTCATAAAGTCAGACACATTATGAAGTCTAAGCTTCACCAGCATGTTCACACACACACCTATCAATACACCCTATACTCAGCCAGCTAAATCAAATCGTAATACAGAAAGCCTATGTTTTCCTTGATCATTCGTCTTTATCTTTCCTACACACAGGTTTCTTTTCTTCTTTTTTTTAATAATATCTCCATCTCTAGACTATTACCCCACTACCTTTATGACGTAGTACAAAACACTTACTTTTGTTTAGTAACTTAAGAATACAAAGATTAAAACTACAATTTTCAACCAAAATAATTTAACGAATAGCTCTCCGGACGTCAGTCTCTTCCATATGAAATTAAAATTTGGCTTTTCAGAGACAGGGACTCTAGACATGCTCAGAAATACAGTTTTTTTTCTTCTACATGAATCGAATGACCGGGTTTATTACAGAATAAATTTCTGAATTTTCGTAGACTGATTTGTCACAGTAGAGGTAAAAGGATTTGTTTATTCCATATCAACGTGGTTGATCACCCTAATACACATCCACTTCCATGACAGGGGAAAAAACTGTACCCCACCCTTTTGCAACTGTTACGGACCTTTGAGTTGGACTGCACTAAAATTAGTCTCCGCAAACATTCTAACAGCTATCTCACCTTTGTTTTGTAGAAGAGACTCGGCTGTTGAAGAACAGATGTTCAACAGACAGTAGCCAATGCATTTCATTAAACACGTTTCTACTACTACAACTACATCTGATTAAACACCGACATTTTTCCTTTAAGTTTGTTGTCTTGTTTTGTCTCGGGGATTTTATTATAATGATCAGTGAGAAATATTAATGATTTATACACATAATATGAGGTAATTATGACAATAGGGCAGCCTACATCATTACACGCCCGTTTTAACACGCGAACATTAATAATCTTCCATTATGCGCCATAGAGGATGCCATGTCAATGCTCAACAACAGAACGAAGAGGAAAGCTGGTTAACAGGCTAATGCTTAGTCATGGAGTCTATACAGGCACGAACTCCGAACAGAGGCGACGGCAGAGTAAATGTGACAAAAACTTTACTCCAAACACGTATCATTAGCTTGATTCCCGTTGAAAATTCAACGGACAGCTCCCTTTCTTAAATGTATATAGTACCGGTAGTTACGAAGTAAAAACTTCTCGTGGTCAAATTAACACTTAGAAACACGTTATGTGCTCCCTTAATTTAAAATAGGGTAGTAATAATAGTAATAATAATTATTTATTTATTTAATTTAGTCCATTCTTGTATTTGTCGGAATACCTTCCAATTAAACGGGTTATGACGTTGGAAATCATCACTCCATTTAATACAAATATTATTTACATAAACCTTTATCTTACTAAAGCACCCACAAAGCTATCCCATTAGAGTCCTGGACATGCCCTTAGGCTCCAGGATGTTGAGGCTCTCAGAATTTCTAGAAAATCAGCAAATGAATGTGGTAAGGTTGTCAGTCCTAGGCACCGCCCGCCTTTACCCCCATGGGATATCCCTGGTGCTTATTTCTGTTACAGATTGAGTCGACCCTGGGGCCAGAGTGCGCGTACATCGAATCTGTCCATTACAACTCTTACAGAAGAGAGTTATTCATTTACAATTTAATTGAAATCGTGAAAAAATATGATTAGGATAACTTACAGAGCAGTTTACTAAATATTAAAATCCTTACTAGAGTGTCCTTCGCAGCTAACAGATTTCCTTCATGAACATCACACAAGTGGCGATTTAGGGCCCACCGCACACTCAGATATACGTAATGTGTTATGGTTGCGTAGCACAGACCTTCAACACCGGCTTAACGATAGACAAGGAATTTTTGGAACATACGCAATTATTGGTCTGTTGACTGGATAAAGTTTTTCAACGGAAAGGATATCCATTATTAATGAAGTCGGCTAGTGGCCGCAAGAAAATTACTGATTGCCGGTCGTATAAATTCCTAAAATATACTGTCATTATTGAAAGGCTCTGTGCATGTTATTTAAGGCACACGCGCAAGCTTTAAGCGTCAACATAAAGAGAAACCTTTTAACCGAGTCATCTAAATCAGTACAGTGACTACTACACTGGATGGATGACCGGTGATTCGGGGTTAAATTTTCTTCAAAATCAGAGGCTCTTCTCCGGACTGACTCTGGTCCCAGCCAGCGTTCTGTCCAAAGGATTTCTGTAGTTCATTTTGCTGAAGTAAAGCGGCCAGGAAGTGAGGATGGCCACGTACCGCCATCCACTAAGAAAACATGGAGCTATGCTTCCAGTCCTACATACTTCGTGGGATGTTGCTTAATTAAGCACAATGTCAACTTCGTCGTGCAAAAGAATACAAAGCCGCCTACCGGACGCATAGGATTGCCAAGAATGTTTAGAATTTGCCTAAATGATCGTCACTGGCAAGCATAGGCCTATTACACTGGGCAAATTTTCATGTTCAAAAGGACGCTGCTTCAGAGGTAATTTGTCATGTAATCTAGCAGAAATTTTTCGATATTTCGGAAAAGTCAGTTACCTACATATTTAGGTAAGATGGAGAGAAAATGCAGGTAACAGTATTTACTTTATTACAATATGTTTCCGTCAACACAACTAACATTTAAGTATAACATTAATGCAACATGTTTCGACTTGTGACAGTCATCATCAGGCTGATCCAAGAACCGTTTAACATTTCAC